>Ga0197143_1000727_pt1 | contig 32297 bp, 30 predicted proteins | sample GBS70_MetaG_FD_148603 | JGI IMG/M metagenome (GOLD analysis project Ga0197143, IMG submission 148603) | Sediment microbial communities from Great Boiling Springs, Gerlach, Nevada, United States - GBS 70_MetaG | ecosystem: Environmental > Aquatic > Thermal springs > Hot (42-90C) > Sediment... | reverse complement strand
GGCTGGCCGGTGTGCCCGTCTTCGTCACCGGCCAGAGGTCGGTGGACCTCGATCGCCACCCCTGGCACTCCTGGCTGGACCGGCTCACCTCCCGCTGGGTAGATGCTTATGTCTCCAACTCCCGGGCGGCCCTGGACCTTCTGCGCACCCGGGAGAGGGTGGACCCCCGGAAGCTCTTCCTCGTATACAACGGCCTTCCCTCCCGCTTTTTCGCCCCCCTCCCCGGGGCGAGGGAGGAGCTGCGCCGGAGGTGGGGGGTAGAGGAGGGCGAGGTGGTGTTTCTGGCAGTGGCCAACCTCCGCCCGGTAAAGGGGCACCGCTACCTTCTGGAGGCCCTGGCGAAGCTGGACGACCGCGTCGCCCCATCGGGAGAGCCAGGGGAAGTGGGGGTGGAAAAGACTTTGCCCCCTCAGCCCGAAAACGTGAGGCAGGGGGGGGCGGATGGATTCCGCTTCCGGGCCGTGCTGGTGGGGGAGGGGGAGCTGCGCGGGGAGCTGGAGGAGACGGCCCGGCGGCTGGGTCTCCAAGATCGGGTGATCTTCGCCGGGGCAGAGTCCGATGTGCGGCCTTATCTCGAGGCGGCGGACGTGTTCGTCCTTCCCTCCCTCTGGGAGGGGTTCCCGGTGTCCATCATGGAGGCTCTGGCCCGGGGATTGCCGGTGGTGGCCACCCGGGTAGGCGGGGTGCCGGAGCTTTTGGAGGAAGGAGTAACGGGGAAACTTGTGCCGCCGGGGGATCCTCTGGCCCTGGCCCGGGCTCTTGGGGAGCTGGCCCGGGACCCGGTGGCGCGGAGGCGGATGGGTGAGGCGGGCCGGCGGGCGGTCTCCGACCTCACGGTGGAAAGGATGTGCCGTGAGGTGGAGAGGGTTTACCTCCGGCTCCTGGAGAGGGTGGCGTCTTCTCCCGGGTTCCTGCCGGCCGATTGAGCGGTATCCGCTTCTCCCTGGCTACCCTGGCAACCCGGTCGTGTAGGTCCTGGAACACCCGCACCGTGATCCTTCTAAGCGAATGCTTCCTGCCTCGTAGCAGCAGCGCCGCAGCATAGAGCGGTACCGTCAAAGAACTGTCCTACCAGGTGGGGCTACGGGAGTAGTTTGACAATGGTGCCGGCGATGCCTACGGCGGCGGTGCCGAGGATGCCTCGGCGTTAGTGTCTCACCTGGGAAAAGGTGGTGGGGTTCGGGTGGCGTCGACGCACCCCGCCGCCCTTGGTCTGGACGCAGAAGGCGAGGATCCATGCCGGAGCGGGGCTTCTCCCTCACACCCCAGGCGAAGGGGAAGGCCCGCCCTTGTCCTCCCCCTCCTTGGGCGAGAGAAGGAAGGCGAGGAAAGCTTCGAGGTCGGCCTCCACCCTCCCGTAGCATTCCGGCAGACCTTCAGCTAGCTCCCGCAGGCGGGAAGGTCGTAGGCTGAACGGGTAAAGGTTTCTCACCAGATGCCGGAAGCCTCGGTAGTCATCAAGGCCAAGCCACGTTTCGCGGGCCAGCACGGCGGGGCGCCTCCCCGGCAGCTCCGCTGCCATCTGGAGGAGCAGGTCGCGGTGCCACTCCGGGCCGACGGGAACCGCCTCGTCTACCTCCCGGGCGATGGCCTCCAGGACCCGTTCGACTCCGGTGTAGAAGGCATGCAGGTTCAAGGCCACGGCATCCCAGTATGCCTCGTCCCCCGAGCTCAGGGCCCGGGCGGCTGCTTCGCCCGCCCGGGAGACGGTGCGTCTTACCGCGCCCAGCTCTTCCCGGATCCTGCCCGCCAGGGCCCGGAATCGGTTCACAGCTCTATCCCTTCCTCCTCCACCGCCCGCCTGAGGGGCGGGTCCGCCGCCTCGAGGGGAACCAGATCTACCGGGATCTCCGGATCCAGATCTAGAAGCCGGACCACCGCCCGCAGGAAAAGCTCCTCGGGCAGTCCCTCCACCGCCAAGTCTACATCGGACCGCGGGCCGAAAACTCCCCGGGCCAGAGAGCCGAAAAGCCGGACCCGCCGGACACCGAATTCCCCCCGGAGCATCCCGGCGGCTCGCCTGGCCACCTCCCAGGCCCGGGAACGCAGCTTCTCCTCCTCCTGCCCTCGCCGGCGGAGCATCTCCCCAAGCGCCCGGCGGTATCCGGCTCTTTCCCCGGCGTCCAGCTCGCGCACCGTCCTGCCCATGATGCCGGTTAGATTATGCCTTCCGCATGAAGGCCCGGAAAGCGCTTGTTCTAGTTCAACGCTTTTGCCGAAAGCACCCGGGCTGTCGCGTACGAGAACCCGTGAGCGACACCGTCCCCGTGGCCATCCGGTCGGAGACCGGAAAGTGGATCAGGGCCGGAGGGGACTTAGACGTCCACTGACTCAAAGCCGGCGGCGAGGAAATGCTCATCAAAGGCGAAGAACCGGACGAGCCTCAGCTCGCGCATCACCGCAAAGCTGAGAGCGTCCACGAATGAGAGCCTCGAAGCCGGTATCTCCTCGAAGATCTGCCTGGCCCGGGCGAGGCGCTCCCTATTGGCGAAGACTACGGTGAAGAGCCCGATGCCCGTAAGTTTATCCATCCTCTGGAGGAAGGCCCTTCCTGCTTTATAACCCAGCCGCCGGCGGATGAGGGTTGCTGTCTCCGCCAGGACGTGATCCGTCAAGGTGAAAAGGGTTTTCTGCTTGAGCAGTTCCCCGTACGTGCTGCGGGCGCGGGCATGGTTTTCGTCACCAAGATCAGCCAGAGCGTACAGGGCGGAAGTATCAATGAACACCTTCGCCCTCATTGCGAGTAGAGGACCGCGTCATGTTCCTCGGAGACCCGACCGCCTTCGCTCTGACCGATGCCGACCAGCTCCATGCCGAGGCGTTCCCTCTCTTTTTCCAGCTCATCCTCCGACAGGGGACAAAAGCGAGCTACGGGCTTGCCCCTGAAGGTTACCACCACCTCCTCCCCCTGCTTGATCAGACGCCCGATCAAACCCTTGAACTCCCGAACGCTGAGCGTGCGCATGCGCCTCACCTCCGCGCAATGCAGAGTCTCCATAATCCTGACTCCAGGATTATGGTACCTTTACTGAAACACACTTATTGTATCACAAGCTATGAGAACCGCGACTTCGGCCAGTATCACACCTGTGCAGGCGGGAGACGAGCCGTGGAGCCGGCCGGCAACCCGCACGGTGGCAAGGGCCAGGTCGCCCTGCCGTGTCGGTCGCGGCGCCAACCAGGAGGAAGCGGTGCAGCGGACCAAAAAAAGCGGAGCGCAACAGGACCGGAGAGGGACGGGAGTGGGGGAAGAAAACTTGAATGGGGACGGGAGGATGAAGTGCAGCTCCCAGAAAGGAGCGGGGGCTACGCTATAATGAGCGGAAAGGCCTTCGGGACAACGGGTATCGGGGTGAGGGAAAGACCCCGGAGCAGGTGGGTGGCCGGGAAAAGTGTAGAGGAACCCATCTCTACTGCTACTCCTACCCCGGAACCCGGTCGTTCTCGAGTCCAAAAGCCGCTTGCGGCTGGGGGGAGGAAGGCGGAGATGGCGGTGGAGTTGCAGGCGAAGCTGCGGTCGAGCCAGGTTAAGGAGGGGGTGGAGCGGGCGCCGCACCGGGCTCTTCTCCGGGCGCTGGGCTTCACCGACGAGGAGATAGCCCGTCCCTTCGTAGGGGTAGTGCACGTCTACAGCGAGTTGGTTCCCGGGCACATGCACTTGGACAAGGTGAAGGAGGCGGTCAAGACCGGGGTGCGCCTCGGCGGGGGGACGCCCTTGGAGTTCCCCACCATCGGCATTTGCGACGGGATCGCCATGAACCACCGGGGGATGCATTTTTCCCTGGCCAGCCGGGAGCTGATCGCCGACTCCATCGAGTGCATGGTGGAGGGCCACGCCCTCGATGCCCTGGTCTTCATCCCCAACTGCGACAAGATTATCCCCGGAATGCTCATGGCCGCCGCCCGGCTGAACCTCCCCAGCGTCTTTGTCTCCGGCGGTCCCATGCTGGCCGGTCGCTACCGGGGGGAGGCGGTGAGCCTGGCCACTGTCTTCGAGGCCGTGGGCCGGGTGCGGGCCGGCACCATGACCGAGGAAGAGCTCGGGGAACTGGAGCGGGTGGCCTGCCCGGGCTGCGGCTCCTGCTCCGGCATGTTCACCGCCAACTCCATGAACTGCCTTACCGAGGCGGTGGGGATGGGGCTTCCCGGCAACGGCACCATCCCGGCGGTGGATTCGGCCCGGCTGCACCTGGCCAAGCGGGCGGGAATGCAGGTAATGGAGCTTTTGCGCCGGGACGTCCGGCCCCGGGACATCCTCACCCCGGCCGCCATCCGCAACGCCCTCGCCGTGGACATGGCCCTCGGCTGCTCCACCAACACCATCCTGCATCTCGCGGCCATAGCCCGGGAAGCGGGAGTAGAGTTTGACCTGCGCCTGGTGGACAAGGTCTCCCGGGATACGCCTCAACTCTGCCTCCTGAGCCCGGCCGGGAAGCACCACCTCGAGGATCTCTACCGGGCGGGAGGGGTGCAGGCGGTGATGAAGGAGCTGGCCCGGGCGGGGAAGCTGGAGCTTGGGGTGCTGACCGTCTCCGGGATGACCCTGGGGGAGCAGCTCCGAGGGGTGGAGGTGCGGGACCGCCAGGTCATCCGGCCGGTGGAGGAACCGTACCGGGACTCGGGCGGCCTGGCCGTGCTCTGGGGGAGCCTGGCTCCGGAGGGAGCCATAGTCAAGGCAGGGGCAGTGGACCCCTCTATGGTGCGCCACCGGGGCCCGGCCCGGGTGTTCGACTCGGAGGAGGAGGCCACCGAGGCCATCCTGGGCGGCCGCATCCGGCCGGGGGAGGTGGTGGTCATCCGCTATGAAGGCCCCCGGGGCGGGCCGGGGATGCGGGAGATGCTCACCCCCACCTCGGCGGTGGCCGGGATGGGGCTCGACACCAAAGTGGCACTCATCACCGACGGCCGCTTCTCCGGAGCCACCCGGGGAGCCTCCATCGGGCACGTCTCCCCGGAGGCCATGGCCGGGGGACCCATCGCTCTGGTGGAGGACGGGGATCCCATCTCCATAGACATCCCCGGACGGAGACTGGAGCTGGAGGTGGACCCGGAGGAGCTGGCCCGGCGCCGGGAGAGGTGGACACCCCCTCCGCCCAAGGTGCGGGAAGGGTATCTCGCCCGCTACGCCCGCTGCGTGCAATCGGCCTCCACCGGGGCGGTATGCCTTTAGCCTCCGGGAGGTGCGGATTCTCCCCCCGCTAGTGGTCGGGGAAGCGGTTCGGAGGGGCGGCTGGGTACGGAACGGTAGATGAACGGACAGGCGGCGGGCATTCCGGCTTTTCCCCTCTCCCTCCCCCTCCGGGGCAGGCTCTGCCTCCTGGTGGGGGGCGGGGAGGTAGCGGAGAGGAAGCTCCGCACCCTTCTCCCCTTCGGCCCCCGCCTCCGGGTGGTGGCGCCGGAGATACGGGCTTCCCTGGAAGAGATGGCGGTCGGTTATCCGGCATCGGCCGACGGTAGGGAAGCTGAGCCGGTGCCCGGAGACGGGTGCCGGCTGGAGCTGGTGAGGCGGGAGTACCGGACCGAGGACCTGGAGGGGGTGTTTCTGGCCTTTGCCGCCGCCACCCCGGAGGTAAACGCCCGGGTGGCCGCCGACTGCCGGAGGAAGGGGATCCTGGTCAACGTGGCCGACGACCCGGAATCCTCCGACTTCTTCCTCCCCTCCCACCTCCGGAGAGGGCTTCTGGTGGTGGCCGTCTCCACCTCGGGTGCCAGCCCCGCCCTGGCCCGCCGGATCCGGGAGCGACTGGAGCCCCTCTTCCCCCCGGCCTACGGCCCCTGGACGGAGAGGCTGGCCCTGGCCCGGAGGAGAGTGCTCGCCTCCTTCTCCCGGGAAGAGGACCGGCGCCGCATCCTGGAGCGCCTGGCGGAAAAGGCAGCCGCCCTCGCCGCCGCCGGCCGTTCCCCATAAGACGGGTCAGCTTCCGGTCGAAGCGGAGAATACCGGCGCTGGGAGCAGTAAAGCCCTGGCTACCCCCCTTAAGACTGGCCAACTTCGGTTAAACGGGGGTTAGCTAAAATTTTCTATTGGAACCAGTATAACTATAACATTACTATTCTTCTCCAGTGGCGATACTTCTTCCCCGGTTGGGGAGAGCCTTTTCGGGGCAACAAATCTCCGGGATGGGACCTCTTCTTTCCGGAGAAGTTTTCTCGGCGGCGACGGGGAATAGGGGAAGCAAAGGGGCAGAGGCCGGTTCCCGGGCAGAGGGAAAGGGTGCCCAGGCAGAGGTAAGGGGCACCCGGGCGGAGGGGGCAGGGGAGGGGATTTCCAGCGTGTCCCTTGTTCTTCCCGCCTACAACGAGGAGGCTAATTTGCGCCGCTTTCTTCCTCGGGTCCTGGGATGGTGTCGGGAGAACCTCCCCGCCTTCGAGATCCTGGTGGTGGACGACGGATCCACGGATGGCACGGCTGAGGTGGTGGAGCACTTCTCCCGCCTTGATCCCCGGCTCAGGCTTCTGCGGCACCCCCGGAACCTGGGCTACGGGGCGGCGGTATCCACCGGTATTTCCTCGGCCCGGGGGGAACTTTTGTTCCTCACCGATGCCGACGGCCAGTTCGACATCCGGGAGCTGGGCCGGTTCCTCCGCCTTCTCGACGGCCACGACGCGGTTCTGGGCTACCGCTCCCCCCGCCGTGACCCCTTCCACCGGCTGGTGCTGGCCTGGGGCTGGCGGCAGCTCGTCCGCTGGCTTCTGGGGGTCAGGGTGCGGGACGTGGACTGCGCCTTCAAGCTCCTCCGCCGCTCCTCCCTGAAAGGCCTCTCCCTCCGCTCCCGGGGGGCGGCGGTGAGCGCCGAGCTCCTGAGCGGAATGCTAAAGAGAGGCTGCCGCCTGCGGGAGGAGCCGGTTTCCCACTATCCCCGGCGGAACGGACGGGCCACGGGAGCCCGTCCGGCGGTGATCCTGAGGGCTCTACGGGAACTTCTGGCGGTCAGGAAGGCTACCGGGCGATGACCCTCCTCCTAGGTCTGGCCTCGGTGACCCTGGCCTCGGTAGGTCAGCTTTTCCTGAAACTCGGCACCGGACGCCTCTCCCTCCATCTTCTGGTCGGGCTTTTTCTCTACGGGGTATCCACTCTGGCCTGGCTTTCCCTCCTCCGCACCGTCCCCCTCAGCCGGGCCTATCCTCTCCTGGCCCTGAACTTCATCCTGGTGCCCCTCCTGAGTCGCATCTTCCTCGGGGAGGAACTGGGCCGGGACTATCTCGCCGGAACGGTTTTCCTCCTGCTGGGGCTGGCTCTTATCTGGGGTGGGGGGCGTTAGAGGAAGAGAGGGGTTTCCGCCCCCTGGGTAACCGGAGGAGCAAGCAGACCGCGAGGCGCACAAGGCGTTCGGCCCGCCGCACGCTTCGGATCAGGCGATCCAGTTCCAGGTGACGAAGAGGGCGAAGAAGAGGGCCTGAAGGGAGAAGAAAAAGGCGGCCAGGCCCATGTCCAGATGGGGCGGGAGGGGGATCGAGGCCAGGGCCAGGAAGCCGGGGAAGGCCACGGTTACGTAGCGCACCATGCTGGGGATGGGGGTCATGGACCCCAGGGAGGGGGCCAGAAGAGGGGGGAGGAGGAGCGAAAGGTGCCAGAGGAGCAGGTAGGGGGGAAGGCGGCGGATTCCCAGGAGGAGGAGGGAGAGGGAGGAGAGGAAGGCGCCTAAGTCTATGGCGCTGTAAAGCCTGCGGTAAGGGGGTCGCCAGGCGTTCATGTAGCAGCGGGGAAGGGAGGGGGAGGGCGGAGGCTCTTCCCAGACGTTCCGGGCGGCCTGGCCCAGGGAGATCCAGGGGGCGGCCGGTTTCCGCCCCCAGAGGGATTCGGCCCGGGCAAAGGCCAGGGGGTCCCCGGTGGTGCGGTGGAGGAAGAGCATGTAGGCTCCGAGGGCCAGGGGGAGGAGGAGAAGGGGGAGGAGGGTCCGCCCTCTCCGCTCCCTCAGGGCCAGGAGAAGGGGGAAGAGAAGAAGGATACCCGGAGAGCGGGTGAGGACCGCTCCCGCTCCGGATAAAGCGGAGAGAAGGGGTTTTCCCCTCCGGGCCAGGAGAAGGGAAAGAAGGGAAAGGAAGAGGAAGAGGGATTCGGTGTAGAGGGCGGAGAAGTAAAAGGCCCCCGGGAAGAGGAGAAGGTAAAGGGAGGCCCTCTTTGCTTCCTCCCGAGAGAGTCCCTCTTCCCGGGCCAGAAGCAAAAGGAGATAGAGGGAGCCCACTAAGGCGGCGTTGGAGAGGAAGAGTCCCGCCAGGTGGGCCTGGCCCCCGAAGGCCGGGGAGAAGAGCCGGATGAGGAGGGGGTAGAGGGGGAAGAACACCTGGGGCTGCGGGGTTCCATCGGGCCTCAGCCAGTACCCCCGCCGGGCTATCTCCAGGTACCACTGGGAGTCCCAGCGCACCCACATATCAAGGTAAGCCGGGGCTTCGGGCAAAGGCCAGGGCTGGGGAGGGGTTCCTCCCGGGAAGCGGAGGAGAGCGATGTAGCCCACCGCCTCCAGCACCAGCCGGGAGGCCACGAACCACCCCAGGATGAAGGGGAGGGCGGCCGATAAAGGCAAGGGGAGGGGCTAGCGGTTGCGCTTAAGCTTCTGCTCCGCCCGGCTGGCCTCCCAGAGGAGCTGCTCCACCTTGCGGGTGATCTCCGAGGTCTCCTGGAGGACGAATTGCAGTTTTTGGAGGTTTTGGGACATGGCCCGGGTGAGCTCCCGGTAGTCCTCCTGCAGGTTTCCGCTTCTCTGGGCCTCTCCCGGGGACGGGGCCGCGCCCGGTTGGGCTGCCGGCCGGGCAGCGGGCTGGAAGTCGCCCCCCTGAGTCCACCCGCCGGCGGCCGGCGGGGCGTAGGCCTGAGCCGGGGCTCCTCCCCACCCTCCTGCGGCCGGCGGGTCGGGGGCTCCTCCCCACCCTCCTGCGGCCGGCGGGGTGGCCCCCGCTCCCTCCCCCAGCAAACGGGCCAGCTCCTGGCGAATTATCTGGCGGATCTGATCCACGGTCTCATCACCCGGTTTAGTCTTTCCTTGGAGACCGGGGATGATCCGGAGAGGAGGAATGAAGTCCACCGCTACGGGATGAGGGAGGAGCGGGTTGATTCTTGAAAGGGAGGGGATCTGAGGCGGGAAGCCGGATGATCGCCAGACCGTTCGGGGAGAGGGCTCTCTTTCTGCGTTTGGGGCGCCACCCCTCCCCCGCCCTTACCGCTCGCCTGGCCGCCCTCGCGGAGGAGCTGGCATCAGCTTCCATACCCGGTCTTGTGGAAGTGGTGCCCGGCCACACCACCCTGCTTTTGCATTTCCGCCCCGAGGAGACCGACCATGAGACCCTGGCCCGGAGGGTCCGGGAAGTGGCGGTTTCCCGGGAAGGAGGGAGGCCGGGACCCGGCCCGGTGCGGGGCCCCACCTGCCATCTCCTCCCCGTAGTCTACGGAGGGGAGGGGGGGCCGGATCTGGAGAAGGTGGCCGGAGAGAGCGGACTCCGCCCGGAGGAGGTGGTCAGGCAGCACTCTTCTCCTCTTTATTCCGTCTCCTGCTTCGGCTTTGCCCCCGGTTTTGCCTACCTGGGGGAGCTTCCTCCGCCCCTGCGCCTTCCCCGGCGGGGCCAGGCCCGGGACCGGGTGCCCCGGGGGGCGGTGGGCATTGCCGGCCCCCATACCGGCGTCTATCCCGGGGGCACCCCCGGGGGGTGGCACCTCATCGGCTGGACCCCGGCGGAGGTCTACTCTCCCGGGGAGGAGGAGCGGGCCCTTTTCCGGGTAGGGGACGAAGTCAGGTTTGTGCCCGTTCCCGAGTGGAAGGGAGGGGAAGTGAAATCAGACCATCGCCAGGGTGGCGCTGCGGGGGAATCGCCGGCCGGGGAGGGGGTGCCCTTTCTGCGGATCCTCCATCCGGGGGTGCTGGCCTCCTTCCAGGATGGAGGGAGGGAGGGGTATAGAGCGGAGGGGGTGGCTCCGCTCGGCCCGGCCGACGTCTTTTCCTTCCACGCCCTCTGCCGGCTTCTCGGCAACTCCCCCCGGGATGCGGCGGTGGAGGTTCTGCTCTTCGGTTTTTCGGCCGAAGTGCTCTCTCCCGGGCTCATCGCCGTGACCGGAGCCGATCTCGGGGCCACCCTGAACGGAAGGGAGCTGCCTCTCTGGCAGGTGGTGGAGGTGAAGCCCGGGGACAGGATAACCTTCTCTTCCCCCCGCCGGGGGATGCGGGCCTACCTCGGGGTGGCCGGAGGATTCAGTGCTCCCCGGGTGCTGGGCTCTGCCTCCTATGACCCCCTCCTGGGCATGATCCCTCTCCGGCCGGGCGAGGTACTCCTGAAAAAGGAGGCCCCCCTTTCCCCGCCGCCCCGCCCCGGGCAGAGATGGCCTCCGGAACTCGAGCCCGCCATTTACCGGGAGATCACCGTGCGGGTCACCCTGGGTCCGGAGGCCGGCTCCTTCCCCCGGGAGGCTCTGGGCCTTCTCTTTTCCTCCTCCTTCCGGGTGAGCCCCCGCTCGGATCGCCGGGGCCTGCGGCTGGAAGGCCCCCGCCTGCCCGGGCCCAAGGGCGACCGCCCTTCGGAAGGGGTGGTATCGGGCACCCTCCAGGTGACGCCCTCCGGGGAGGCCCTTCTGCTCCTCGAGGGCAGCCAAACCACCGGGGGGTATCCCGTTCTGGCGGTGGCGATAGAACCCGACCTCTGCCTTTTAGCCCAGGCCCGGCCGGGGGAGGCGGAGGTGCGCTTCCGCTATGTGAGCCTGGAGGAGGCCCGGGCCTCTTCTCTCGAGTTCCGCTCCCGGCTCCGGTTTGCTACTTTGGAGCCGGTGCCGTCCCCACCCGCTACCAGCAGGTGATAACCGCGGGGGGCAGGCGGGAGGTGTGGCCGGTGGCCGAGGCTGTGGATCCGGTGGCCAAGCGACTGGTGCCGGTGGACGGTTTTGCCGGCTAGTTCGTTACTCAGTAAAGTCCCAGTTCCGTCCGCTTCAGCTCCTCGAAGGCCTGGATGAGCTTTTCCGTGACCGGCCCGGGCACCCGGGGAAAGCTCACCCCGTCCACCGCAGCCACGGGCAGAATCTCCACCGTGGTTCCGGTGAGGAAGGCCTCCTCCACCTGGGGGAGATCCCGCAGGGTGAGGGGGGCCCGGGCCACGGAGATGCCGAGCTTGGTACAGAGCACCATCACTATCTGCCGGGTTACTCCGGAAAGGATGTGGGCCCCTTCGGGATGGGTGTAGAGCCTCTTGGAGATGTAGGCGAAGAAATTGGCGGCCACGGCCTCGGTTATGGCTCCCTCCCGGTGGAAGAGGGCGTCGTCCGCCCCCCGGTCCAGGGCCTCCTGGCGGGCCAGCACATTGGGCAGAAGCCCCACGCTTTTCACGTAGCACATGCTCCAGCGCCGGTCGGGGACGGTGATGAGCCTCACCCCCCGCTTCCGGAGCTCCGGATCCGGCCCCGGCTCGAATCGGGCGAAGGCAAAGACCGTGGGGCGGGGATGGGAGGGGAAGCCGTGGTGCCGGGGGGCCGGCCCCCGGGTAACCTGCAGGTAGACCACCGCGTCCCGGTCAGAAAGGCCGTTCCGCTCGATGAGTTCCCGCCCTATGCGGGCGAATTCTTCCCGGGCCAGGGGCAGCTCCAGCCTTATGGCCCGGGCACTTTCCTCCAGCCGCTTCCAGTGGTCGTCCGGCCGGAAGAGGCGGCCCCGGTAGGCCCTCATCACCTCGTAGATCCCGTCACCGAAGATGAACCCCCGGTCCTCCACCGGTATGAGAGCCCGGGAATAGGGGAGGTACTCCCCGTTCAGATAGACTGTTTCTTCTTCCATTGCTCACCCCTCGCCTCTCCGGAATATTCTCCTGAGCCCCCGTTAATCCTTCCCGGGGGCAAGAATATAGCATGATAAACTTACCTTCTGTGCGGCACCTCGTGCTTCTCGCCCTGGGAGCGGTCCTCCTCGTTTCCTGGCCGGCAAGGGCGGCCAACCCCCTGGGGCTGGAAGCCAAATCCGCCTATCTCCTTGAGGCCCGTACCGGGCGGGTGCTTTACAGTCACGACGAGGCCAGGCCCCTTCCTCCGGCCAGCCTCTCCAAGATCATGACCTTCGAGCTCATCCTGGAGGCCATGGAGAAGGGGATTCTCTCTCCGGATACCAAGGTGAAGGTGAGCGAAAAAGCCTGGCGGCTGGCCCTGGACCGGACCATCTCCCGCATGTTCATCGAGGTAGGGGACGAGGTGCGGGTGGAGGACCTCCTTTACGGGCTCATGGTCTCCAGCGGCAACGACGCCGCGCTGGCCCTGGCCGAGGCCCGCTCGGGGTCGGAGGCGTCCTTCGTGGCCCTCATGAACCAGCGGGCCAGGGAGCTGGGAATGCGGGACACCGTCTTTTCCGACAGCCACGGTCTCGATCCCCGGAACCAGAGGACCACTGCCCGGGACATGGCTCTCCTCGCCCGGCACATCATGCTCGCCCATCCCCAGTATCCCCGCTACACCGCCACTAGGGAGTTCACCTACGGAGGCATCAAGCAGCGCAACTGGAACCGGCTACTCTTCTCCGACCCCCGGGTGGACGGGCTGAAGACCGGCCATCTGGCCGAAGCCGGCTATCACCTGGTGGCCACGGCCCGGGAGGGGGACACCTGGCTCATAGCTTCGATCCTGGGGACGGCTAACGAGGCCAAAAGGGAGGCGGAGACGGAGAGGCTCCTCAACTGGGGCTTCCTCAACTTCCGCACCCTTCTGGTTCCCTGGAAGGGGAAGGCTCCGGAAACTCTTCCCCTCTACAAGGGAGACCGGAAGGCTGTCCGGCTGACCGTCTCTGAGCCCGTGCGGGTCACCGTCTCCCGGGGGGCGGAGGGGGCGGTGTCCGTGGAATATCGGGGTCCCCGCTACTTGGTGGCTCCCCTCTCCCGGGGGAGCAAGGTAGGGGAGGTGGTGGTCAGGGAAGGCACCCGGGAGATCGGCCGCTTCCCGCTGGTCACCGCGGAGGAGGCCCGCCGGGGCCCCTTTCTCAGGCGATTTTTCGATTCCATTCGCCTCTTCTTTCTCTCCCTGCGCGGTTCGAGATAGGCTCTAAGGGGTGGTCGCATGCGCCAGCAGAGGCTGATTCTCAGCTTCACCGTTATCTTCGTCATCGCCTTCGTGCTCCTGGTGCTGGGGAGCTCCTTTTACGTGGACCTTCTCTGGTACTCGGAGCTTGGGTACCGCTCCTTCTTCTGGCGGACGGTGCTCGGCCGCTGGGGAGTAACCCTCCTCTCCCTCTTCCTCTTCGGGGGCTTCATCGGGGTGAACCTTTGGGTCTCCCTCAAGGACGTGTGGGTCCCGGTGATCTACAGCCGGTGGCTGGAGCCCCGGGGGCTCGTGGCCATCGCCGCCCTGGCCGGGGGTTTTTTCGGGCTTCTGGCCGGCCTTTCCCTGGGGAGGGAGTGGATCCTCTTCTGGCGCTTCTTCTTCCCCGAGCCCTTCGGCCGGGTGGACCCGGTGCTGGGGAAGGACATCTCCTTCTACGTCTTCAGGCTTCCCGTATACTCCCTGCTCCAGCAGAGTTTCTCCGTGGCGGTGACCCTCTCCTTCCTGGCTACCGCCGGCATATACGCCGCCTCGGGCCGTATCACCGCCAGCGGCCGCTGGCTGAACATCCATCCCCAGGCCCAAAACCACTTTCTCTTCCTTCTGGCTCTCTTCTTCCTCTCCAAGACCTGGGGCTACCTGAACCGCTCCTACGCCATCCTCTTTTCCTCCCGGAGCGAGGTCTTCTTTGGCCCGGGGTACACCGACCTGCACGCCGTCCTGCCCGTCCTGCGGGTACTGGCGGTCATGAGCTTTCTCCTCTTTCTCCTCTGCCTCGTCTCCATGCGCCACTTTCGATGGAAGATTCTGGGGGGAGGGGTGCTGGCCCTCGTCGCCGTCTCCCTGCTGGGGGGAACCATCTACCCCTCCCTGGTGCAGCAGTTCACCGTCCGGCCCAACGAGATCGCCCGGGAGACCCCCTATATCCGGGAGAACATCCGCTTTACCACCGAGGCCTACGGTCTCGACCGGGTCAGGACCCGGGACTTCCCGGTGGACTTCGATCTCCAACTGGCCGATGTCCGGCGCAACCTGGGGACCATCCAGAATATCAGGCTTTGGGACTGGAGGATATTTCTCTCCTCCCTTCAGCAGTTGCAGGCCATCCGCCAGTACTACACCTTTCACGACGCGGACGTGGACCGCTATCAGATCGGAAGCCGCTACGTCCAGGTTCTTCTGGCGGCGAGGGAGTTGGACTACGGTTCCCTCCCCGAGAAGACCTGGGTCAACCAGCACTTGAAGTACACCCACGGCTACGGGCTGGCGGTGGCCCCGGCGGCTGAGGTGGGGGCCGAGGGTCAGCCCCTCCTCTGGGTCAAGGATATCCCTCCCTCTGCTGAGGTGGAGGGGTTCCGGATCCTTCGGCCGGAGATCTACTTCGGGGAGAAGACCGACCGTTACGTGGTGGTGGGGACCTCCGAGCCCGAGTTCGACTACCCTAAAGGGGACGAGAACCAGTACACCACCTATCGGGGTCGGGGGGGGATCCCCTTGAATCCTTTTGCCCGCCTGGCCTTTGCCCTGCGCACCGGAGATTACAACCTCCTCTTCAGCCGGGCCATTACCCCCCAGAGCCGCATCCTCTATCTCCGGGGGGTGAAGGAGCGGGTGGAAAGGCTGGCTCCCTTTCTCCTCTACGACCCCGATCCCTACCTGGTTCTTTCAGAGGGCCGGCTCTACTGGATGATGGACGCCTACACGGTCACCTCCGCCTACCCTTACTCCGAGCCCACCATCCTTCAGACGGGCGAGAGCTTCAACTACATCCGGAACTCGGTCAAGGTGGTGGTGGATGCCTACCACGGGGATACGAAGTTTTACGTCTTCGATCCCCAGGATCCCCTCATCCGCTCCTACCAGCGGGCTTTCCCCGACCTCTTCCGGCCCCGGGAGGAGATGTCCCCGGATCTAGCCCGCCACATCCGCTATCCGGAGCTCCTCTTCCGGGTGCAGGTGGAGAAGTACAACAAATACCACATGACCGACCCGGTGGTCTTCTATAACAAGGAGGACCTCTGGGTGCGGCCCCGGGAGACGGTGGGAGACTCGGTGGTGACCATGGATCCTTACTACGTGATCATGCAGCTGCCGGAGGAGAGCCGGCCCGAGTTCCTGATCCTAGTGCCGGTCACCCCGGCCAACCGGCCCAACATGATCGCCTGGATCGCCGGCCGCTCGGACGAGCCCCACTACGGGGAGCTGATCGTCTACCGGTTCCCCAAGCAGACCCTGGTCTACGGGCCGGAGCAGGTGGAGGCGCGCATAAACCAGAATACCCAGATCTCGGAGAAAATAACCTTATGGAACCAGCAGGGTTCGCGGGTGCGGCGGGGAAACCTTCTGGTGATCCCCATCGAGAACTCCATCCTCTACGTGGAGCCGCTGTACCTCGAATCCACCGCCACCCGCTTCCCGGAGCTGAGGCGGGTGATCGTGGCCTACGGAAACCAGGTGGCCATGGGGGAGACCCTGGGGGATGCTCTGGTCCAGGTGTTTGGGGAGCAGGCCCCGGAGGCTCAGAGGCCGCCCAGGGAGACGGCTTCCGGCGGATGGGCCGAGGCGCTCAGGATCTACCGGGACGCCCTGGCCCGGCTCAGGGAGGGGGATCTGGCCGGGTTCGGGAACCTCCTCCAGAGGCTGGGGACTTACCTCGAGCAGGCGGCCAGGGGGGCGGGAGACTGACCAGGGAGGAGCTGGGCCGAGTCCTGCGGGAGGCGCGGGAGAAACAGGGCCTCTCTCTGGAGGAGGTCCAGGCGAGGCTCAAGATCCGCTGGCGCTATCTTTTCGCCCTGGAGGAGGGAAGGTGGACGGATATCCCGGGCGAGGTCTATGCCCGGGGCTTCTTCCGGGCTTATGCCGACTTTTTGGGTCTGGACGGGCTGGGGCTTCTGCGTACCCTCGGCGAGCCTCCTCGGCCGGAGCCGGAGGAAAGGGACCGGGAATTCCCCCCACCCTCCGGCGAGAGACGGGCTTCAGGGAGGGGAGCGCGGTTGGTCTTCGGTTTTTTTCTCCTGGCCCTGGGGGCGGGGGTACTCCTGGCCCTCTTTTGGCCCCCTCGCGGGGGTCCAGGGCAGCCGGGCGCGGAGATCGTCCCGGAATCGGGAGGGCCCCCGGAATCCCCTCCGCCGGAGGAGCCCCAGGCCCCCTCCCCACCGGCCGAAACCCCTCCCCCCGATACCTCCCCCCTCTCCCCCGTCCGCCGGGAGGGAAACCGCTTCTTTTTCGCCCTTCCCCCGGGGGAGTTCACCCTGGTGGGGGAGTTCTCCGCTCCCTGCTGGCTCAGGGTGGAGGCTGACGGCCGAAGAGTCTTTGAGGGTACTCTTCCGGCGGGAGGCCGGGGGGAGTGGAAGGCCGGCCGCCGCCTCACGGTGCGGGTGGGCAACCCTCCGGGGGCTTCTTTCCGGGTGGGGGAAAGGCCCCTCTCTCTTCCCCCTGAGAAGCGGCCGGTGGACCTTGAGCTAGCAACGGAATAGCAGTTTGGCCGTGCTGTCTCCCCCCGGGGACATCAGTCTGAGTGTCTCATTCCTGGACCGGGCCTTTCGCTCCCGCGCTCCTGCGCGCAGCCGCTCGACCTGCCGGTCAAGATCGCCCTTGTTCTTCCGGTCGTGGGAGGACACACGGGCATAGAGCGCGACCGCTTTGGGCTTGGGCGGGACAGCGTCTTCACCGCACAGCCGCAGAATTTCACTCTCCGGCACCCGCCGCTGGCCGCCAGGGGTGCGGACGCAGCGGATCATGCCCACGCTCTCCCAGTAGCGGATTCCGCTTGGGGTGACCCGGCTGCAAGCAACCCCATTTTAGGCGCTAGGTTCTGGGCAAGCTTTTGAGCTTTAAAACGCATGAAGGGCGCTCCTCTACCTTCGGCGAGACTTGTTCAAGTGGGCGGGAGCGTTTTCGGAAGCTCATGGGGGGGCGGCACATGGCTGAGGGGTGGGGGAGGCAAAATGCTCATGGATGAGGCTAGGTGAAGATGTTCGGCATATTCTGGAATCCAGTTTCCTTTTGGTCCTCCTGGCCCTTGGCCTGGCCCTGGCCCCCGGACCGGTCCGGGCGGCGGAGCCCCGGGTGGGGGCGGAGAGCGCGGTTCTCCTGGAGGCGGAGACGGGGGAAATCCTCTGGGAGAGGCGGGGGGAGGAGAGGCGGGACATTGCCAGCACCACCAAGATCATGACCGCCCTTTTGGCCCTGGAGCTGGGAAGGCTGGAGGAACAGGTGGCGGTTTCCGAAAACGCTGCTTTCACCGAAGGCTCTTCCATGGAGCTCAGGCCGGGGGAGGTCTACCCCCTGGGGGAGCTCCTCGAGGGGCTCATGCTGGTATCGGGCAACGACGCCGCGGTGGCCGTGGCCGAACACCTCGCCGGTTCGGTGGAAAACTTCGCCATCCTCATGAACGCCCGGGCCCGGAGCCTCGGGCTTTTCAACACTCGCTTTGCCAACCCCCACGGACTGACGGAGGAGGGCCACTTCTCCACTGCCCGGGACCTGGCCCTGCTCACCCGCCGGGCCATGGCCGTTCCCTCTTTTCGGAGGCTGGCGGGCCGCCGGGAGGCGACAGCCTGCGGCTGGAATCCCCGGGGGGAGCGCACTTCCCGCCAGCTCGCTAGCACTAACCGCCTCCTCTTTTCTCATCCCTGGATCGAGGGGGTGAAGACGGGGACCACCGCCGCTGCCGGCAGCTGCCTGGTGGCTTCCGGGGTCAAGGGAGGAAGGAGGCTCATAGCCGTGGTTCTAGCTAGCCCGGACCGCTGGGGAGATACTCTCGAGCTTCTGGAATACGGCTATAACCATTTTCTCCGCTTGAACCTGGCCCCGGCGGGCATCCCCCAGGCTCTGGTGCGGGTGGCCGGGGGACGGAAGCGTGAGGTCCCGGTGGGAACGCTGGCCGACCTCTGGGCAGTGGTGAAAAAGGATGAGCTGGAAAAGCTCCGGAAGGTGCTCCTCCTCCCCCGGGCGGTCTCTGCTCCGGTGGGGGAGGGAGAGAGGGTGGGAGCGGTGGTGGTCAGGGTGGGAGGGAAAGAGGTGGCCAGGAGGGAGCTGGTGGCCCTGCAGGGTGTGTCCCGCTGCTTTTTCTGTGGCCGCTGAAAACGGGGATTTTTTCCTGCCTCTTCGGTCCCCCTGGGCAGCCACGTAAAACCCACCGAGTGCGGTCCCGGGCGTTCAACACCTGGCTGGTGGGACGGTTCTACGGGGAGATGGGCAAGCCTCCGGGGAACCCAGGCCATGCAGGTTCTCCCACCACCTCAATCCCCCGCTCCTTTAGGCCCACCAGGACGGCGGGGAGGGCCAGGGGGGTGTCGGCGGAGGAGTCGTCGGCAGTGAAGCGGATGACCTGGCCCGGTTCGGCCAGCCGCACCACCCGGTCGGCTATGTAATCCGGACCGAGGCCACTCCAGTCCTGGGAGTCCAGTCCCCAGAGGATGACCCTTTGGCCGAGCCTCTCCGCCTCCTCTAGAAGGGCGGCGTTCCAGGTGCCGTTGGGGGGGCGGAAGAGGAGGGGAGATCCCACCCCCAGGGAGGAGAGGAGCCGGGCGGCCCGGGATATCTCCTCCCGCATCACCTCCCGGGGGTAGCGGTCGAGACTGGTCTGGCGCCATCCCAGGCTCCCTACCCGGTGGCCCTCCCGGAGCATCCTTTGCACCAGGGCCGGGTGCCCCCGGGCCCAGGATCCGGTAACTAGAAAGGTGGCAGGGGTAGAAAAGCGCCGGAGCACCTCCAGGACCTCGAGAGGCACCCTCTCGCCCTCGGTGATCTCGAAGGTGAGGATCACTCCCGGGCCTGCTTCCCGGGACCGGTAGGCGGGAAGTCCGGTACCTGGGGAGGGGGCGCTCGGAGGAGTGAAGAGGATTGCGGCCAGGCCCGCGATACCGAGGAGCACCGCCGCCCGGGCGAAGAGGGCTATTGCTTTCTTGCTCGCCCTGCCTTCTTCGGAACCTGTCGCCATCTCCCTCTCCTCCATCCATATCTCCGGGAAACTGCGGATATCCCCTGCTCCACCCACACCCGGTGCGAAGCGCCTGGTGCAGGCTCGGTTCTTAAAGAGGCGGCGGGCATGCTGGGCGGCTATGCCCCCGTGGCGAGAGCCGGGGAGGGAGAGGTTGACCTGGGCTGGCCTCTTCGGCAGAGGAAAGACCACAATACTTCCACTCCCCCTGCCCCGGGAAAGGGGTCCCGCCAGAAGATGGCCGGGGCGCTGCCTCCGGGGGGAGGACGGGAAGAGATCTCCACGTCCCCGGGAGCCAGCCCGGCCCGGGAGGCTATGGCTTTTCCCCGGCGGAGGATGAGGAGGCGGGGGAAGGGATGGCGCAAGGCTGGGGGATAGGGGAGCCAGAGAGCCTCCCGGTTCCCGGAGACCCCCCGCAGGAGGTAGGGAAGCCGCACGGTCACCATCTCATCTTCTGGCGGCGGATCCGAAAAAGGGGAAAGCTTTCGGGGAGCAAAGGGCAGGGAGGCGGAAACCACCCCCTTCTCCACGCGGTGAAGGGCCCCCCGGAGGAAAAGCTCCTCTCTTTCCTCCTCCCGAAGAAGGGGGCTTCCCCGGGCGGAGCGGACGAAGGAGGGGGAGGGGAAATTCCGGGGAGGGGGGAGATCCGCAAAAGAACCGCCCTTGGAGAGCCCCTCCGGCAAGGGGGGCGGGGAGAGGGAATCGAAGAGGAGCTCCCGGAGAGGAGGAAAGGAGCCTACCGTCAGCACCAGCCCCTCCTCCTTCCTACCTATTCTTCCTACCCGCTGGCGGAAGGACTCCCGGCTCCCGGGGTAGCCAAAAAGTATCCCCGCCCGGAATTCACCCCCCTCCACCCCCACTTCCCAGGCGGAGGTGCAAATGAAGACCCCCACTCTCCGTCCCCCCACCTCCCGCTCCGCTTCTTTTCGCTCCTCCGGGAGGAGGCCGGCGTGATAGGAGCGGAGGAGGGGCCCCCACCAGCGGGGGAAGAGGCGGGCCATCCGGGCGAGCAGCATCTCCGCCTCCTGCCGCCCCCGGGCGAACACCAGGCAGTCGAGGCCCTCCTCCAGCACGAGGTGCCGGGCCAGGAGGGAGGCGAGATGGGGCTCTTTCCCCGGCGGGGGGCGGAGGGAGAGGAGGTGACGGGCGGGAACAGGGGCTCCGCTCTCCGCGATCACCAGAGGAGAAGCGCCGAAAAGCCGGCGGAAAAACCCCCGGGGATCGCCCACCGTGGCCGAGGCGCAGAGAAACCTCACCTGGGGAGAGAAGGCCTTTATTTTCTCTGCCAGTCCGGCCAGGGCGGCACCGCCGAGACCCTGGTGGAGGTGGAGTTCGTCCACCAAAAGAAAGGCGGCCCGGGAGAGAAAAGGCCACCACTCTTCGAGGTGCCAGCGGAGCATCTCCGGGTTGGTGAGGATGGCCCGGGCCCGAAGCGCCATCCGCCGCTCCCCCGGGGGGGACTCTCCGTCCAGGGCCAGCGGCCTTCCCAGACCCAGTTCCTCAAACACCCCCTCCAGCTCCCGGGCCTTCTCCCGGGCCAGGGCTTTGGTGGGGAAAAGGAGAAGGGCGGTGGAAGAGGGGTTCTCCGCCAGGTGCTGAAGGAGGGGGAGAAAGAGGGCCCAGCTCTTACCCGAGGCGGTGGGGGTGGCCAGGAGAAGATGAGCGCCCCGGCGCACCGAGAGGTAAGCTTTAAGCTGATGGTGGTAAAGCGACCTTACCCCCCGCCGGAGCAAGGCCTGGCGGAGGGGAGGCAGGAGATCCTCCGGGAAGGGGACCAGCCGGGGAGGCCGGGGGGGAAGAAAGAGGTGCTCCCGGATCACCTTCCCCAACTGGAGCCGGTAGACGAGCCTCTCCACCACCTCTTCCATCGCTTACACTTTTCGCCAGCCGGCAGCCGTTTAGGAGGGTGGAGGCGGGATGGCGCGGAGGGAAGGAAAGATTCTGCGGAGGGAAGGGGTTTGGGGGCGAGGAGAGGGGATTTCGAGGTTTTCGCGAGGTGGGGGGCAGAAGAGTTCCTCTTCCCCGAACTTCCCTTCCGGGAGCTCCTGGCCGGCGGGGGAAGGCTTCCTCTGGCCACCCGGCGCTCGGTAGAGGAGAGAAGGGCCGGGCTCAGGAAGAGGGAGTTTTGCCTGGAGGGGCTTTCCCTGTGGCTGGAGAGGCTCGGGGCCCCGGAGGAGAGTCTTGGGAACGCGGCTCGGCTTGAGGCCGGGGCTCCCTGCGTGGTGGCCGGCCAGCAGCCGGGCCTGCTCCTCGGGCCCCTCTACACCCTCTGGAAGGCCTGGGGGGTGTGTGCCTATACCTCCTTTCTCTCTTCTCTGCTCGGGGAGAGGGTGATCCCCGTTTTCTGGGTGGGTTCCGACGACCACGATTCTTCCGAATTCGCCCGCTCCCTGCTGGTGGACCGGAAGGGGGGGCTGCGCCTACTTTCCATGGGAGGGGTGCCTCCCGGAGCCCCGGCGGGGGAGGTTCCGGTGGGGAGGAGGTTTTGGAGCCTTCTTCAGGAGGTGGGCGATCTATCCCGGGGAAAGTGGCCCTCCGGCCCGGGGAGGGTGGAGGAGGCTATCCGGGTGGTGGAGGAGGCGGCCTCCCGGGCCGGGACCCTGCCCGATCTCTTCACCTCCCTCCTCCTTCGCCTCTTCGGTTCCCGGGGGCTGGTACCGGTGGACCCCCGCCTGCCCTCACTCCGGCGGACCGCCTCGTCCCTTCTTGTCCAGGCCCTGGAGGATCCCCGGGAGGGAGGGAGGCTGCTCGTGTACTGGCACCGCCGGGGGAAGAGGGTGGCCCTCTTCCGCCGGGGGAGGGAGATCCTCACCCGGGAGGGGGAGGTGCTGGGAGGAGCAGATGATTTCCGAAAGCATCTAGAGCGGCATCCCGAAGAGTTCAGTCCCCATGGAAGGCTTCGGCCGGTGGCCGAGGCCCGAATGCTCCCCGTGATAGTTCACCTGGCCGGTCCCGGGGAGGTCTCCTATCTCTCGGATTGCCGGGAGGAGTTCTCCCGCTACGGGGAGAACCTCTATCCCCTCATTCCCCGACCCAGCCTCACCCTGGCCCGGGAGGCCTACCGGGGAATTCTGGGGCTTCCCTCCTCCCCGGAAGCGGCCCGCACGGCCCTCCGCCAGGCGGAGGAGAGGCTCCGGGAGTCGCCCCGCTCCCGGGTGGAAGGAGAGCGGCGGGAGTGGGAGGCCCGGTGGCAGAGCCTTCTCCAGTGGGGCGATGGCATTTTCGGCCCCCGGCCGGAGCTGGGTCCGGTGTGGGATAAAAGCCGAAGGAGGCTGGAAAGGGAGAAGGAGCGGCTGGAGAGGAAGTGGGAGGATTCCCTGATAGGGGAAGAAAGGCAGTCTCTGGCCCTTCTCCGGGAAGCCGGGAACGTTCTCTTTCCCCTCGGTCATCCCCAGGAGAGGATTTTATGCTCCTTTCAGTGGATCCTCTGGCTGGGCTGGGAGGGGATGAGGGAGGTCCTGGAAGGGCTTCCTCTGCCGCTCGAGCACGGACTGGTCTACGTATAGTGTGCATTTACCTACGCGATCACCATTCGGTTTGGGTCCGGTGGGCTCGCCGCCGGGACAAGGAGGAGCTTGTTCCGCTCCTTTACCGTGCACCGAAGGCCTAGCCGGCGGCCCGGACCTTCGTCAGCGGCCTTCACACCATCCGGTTTTCGGGCCCCATGGCGACCGTCCAATCCGGAGGTCAAACCGAGGCGGTGGCCACTCCCTCGGGGGTGACCTCGAGGGGTAGGTTGTCTATCAGCCGGGCGGGACCCACCCGGGCGGCCACGGCCAGAAGTATCCTTCCCTCCGCCCGCTCCGGCACCTCGAGTCCGGGGAGGGTGACGCACTCGGCGTACTCCAGGCGGGCCAGGGGTTCGGCGCGGATCACCTTCTCCATGGCCTGGGCGATCTCCGAGACCCGCCTCTCCCCCTGCTCCAGGAGTTTCCTCCCCGCCTGCAGGGCCCGCCAGAGGCAGAGGGCTGCTTCCCGCTCCCGGGGGGAGAGGTAAGAGTTGCGGGAGCTCAGGGCCAGCCCGTCCGGCTCCCGCACGGTGGGGTGCCCCACCACCTCCACCGGGAGGCCGAGGTCGCGGACCAGGCGGCGGACGATGAGGAGCTGCTGGGCGTCCTTCTCCCCGAAGTAAGCCCGCTGGGGGAGGAAGAGGAGGAAGAGCTTGGCCACCACCGTGGCCACCCCCCGGAAGTGGCCGGGGCGGAAGCGGCCGCAGAGGGGCGCAGATAACCCTTCTACCTCTATATAGGTGGAGAAGCCCGGGGGATACATCTCCTCCGCCGGGGGCAGAAACACCAGGTCCACCCCCGCCTCCCGGGCCAGCCCCAGATCCCGTTCCTCGTCCCGGGGGTAGCGGAGGTAGTCCTCCCCGGGGCCGAACTGGAGGGGGTTGACGAAGATGCTTGCCGCCACCCGATCACATTCCCTCCGGGCCATCCGGAGGAGGGCGAGGTGCCCCTCGTGGAGATAGCCCATGGTGGGGACGAATCCCACCAAAAGCCCCCTCTCCCGCCAGGCGGCGACGATCCTCCGGGCTTCCTCGAGGGAACGGGAGACGATCACCCTTCTCACCCCTTTCATCTTCTACCCGGAATGGCGGCGGGGGAAGAGAGAGGCAGGGACGGCGGAGGGGGAGAACTGGACGGCAAGCCCTGGAAGAGCGGAGGTGAGGCGAGCACCGAAGCTAAGGTCCCGGACAGCAGACCGCGGAGGACCGGGTGAAGAACCTGGAGAGATGGGCGGTTCGGGGGCTGGGGATCTCTTCCCTCACCCTTAGCCGGGTGAGCCGGGAAACTTTGAAGGATCTGGAGAAAGTACACGAGACGGTGGAGGATCTGATCCTTCTCTCGGAGCGGAAGGAGTCCCGGGCCTTCCCCTTGCAGAGGGTGCTCGAAGCGGCGGTGGAGGAGGTGGAGCCCGGGCTTCTGGCCCAGGGGGTGAGGGTGGAGAGGGACTTTTCTCCTTCCCTCCCCCTGGTGCGGGGGGAGGAGAGGGCCATAAGGAGGGCTCTGGAAAGGATCCTTTTGCGGGCCGGCCGGAGCCCGCTTCCGGACGGCCGAATCTTGGTGCGGGCGAGGAGGCTTGAAGGCCAGAAGAAGGCGGAAGTGGCGGTGTTCTGCGGCCCGGACCGGCTGGCGGGCGCCCGGGAGGAGGGGTTTGTGGAGCTGGCCTACCGGATCATCCAGAAGTACCGGGGACATGTGGAAGAGGAAGTGCGGGGAGGAGGGGAGAACCGCATCACCGTGCTTTTCCCCGAGGCCTCCGTCCCGTCCCGGACCTCGCCTGCCCCCGCCAAGGGATGGATTGTTCATCCCCAAAGCGGGCCTTAAAATCGGCCTCGAATGAAGAAGGCTTCTTTTCTCGTCCTCGGCTGTCCCAAAAACGAGGTGGACGCCGAACACATGATGGGGCTTCTCCGCGGCCGGGGCTGGCAGGACCTCCGGGTGCTGGGAGATCCCGAGGAGGTGGAGGAGACCGAGGGTGATCTTTTGGTCATCCACACCTGCGGGTTCATCGGCCCGGCCAGGGAGGAGGCGATGGAGGCCATCCTCCGGGCGGAGGAGCAAAAGAGGGCGGGGCGCATCGGGAGAATCCTGGTCACCGGATGCCTTGTTCAGCGGTACGGCCAGGAGCTCCGGAGGGCCCTTCCTTTGGTGGACGGGTTCCTGGGGACGGGGGAGCTGGCCTGGCTGCCTCAGGCGGCGGAAGGGAAGGAGAGAGTCTTTCGGGTGGGAAAGCCGGGCGGGCTCTTCCCGGCGGATGCCCCCCGTTTCCGGACCGGCAGGCATGTGGCCTATCTCAAGATCGCCGAGGGCTGCCAGAGGCGCTGCTCCTTCTGCGCCATCCCCCTCATGCGGGGGCCCTACCGGAGCCTCCCCATCCGGGAGGTGGTGAGGGGGGCGGAGAGGCTTCTTGAGGAAGGGGCGCGGGAGATCGTGCTTGTCTCCCAGGACTCCACCGCCTACGGCCTGGACCTGGAAGGCCGGCCGCTCCTTCCGGATCTCCTGAGGGAGATCCTGGGCTTGGGCGGAAAGTTCTGGCTGCGCCTTCTCTACCTTTACCCCTCCCCTCTGCTCTCCCGGGTGGTGGAGATCATGGCCGAGGACAAAAGGCTTCTCCCCTATCTGGACATCCCTCTCCAGCACGCCTCCCCCCGCCTGCTCCGGGCCATGGGCCGATCCCCCCTTTTCTCCTTCCTCCGGCTTCTCCCCGCTTTTTCCCGCCTCCCCCACCTTGTGCTCCGCTCCGCCTTCATCGTGGGCTTCCCCGGAGAGACGGAGGAGGATTTTCAGCTTCTGCTCTCCTTTCTAGAAGAGATGGCCTTCGACTACGCCGGGTTTTTCGCCTACTCCCCGGAGGAGGGGACGCCGGCTTTCTCCCTTCCCCCTCTTCCTCCGGAAGAGGTGGAAAGAAGGCTCCTTCAGGCCATGGCCCTCCAGGAGAGGGTGGGGGAGAGGAGGCTCGAGCGCTTCCACGGCCGAACGGTGGAGGTGCTGGTGGAGGAAAGCACCCCCGATGGCTACCTTCGGGGAAGGTTTTTCGGCCAGGCCCCGGAGGTGGACGGGACGGTCACCTTCTCCCTTCCTCCGGATAGGTTTCCGGACCTCAGGAGAGCCCTCGGCTCCTTCATCCGGGTGCGCATAGCCGGGGGCCAGGGACCGGATCTCTGGGGGGAGGGAGTCTAGGCCCGGGCAGGTTTTCGGGGGCGGGATTGCGAATTTACTGGATCAGCGGTGAGCCGGGGGAACACCTTTAACCTATTATCCTTTTTATTGCTTCTCCTCGGCCTTTTTCTCTTCTCACCGGCAGCCTGGGGCCAGGAGCTGACCGCCCGCTCCTACCTGCTCATGGAGGCCTCGTCAGGCCAGGTGCTCATGAGCAAAGACCCCGACACCCCCCTCCCTCCGGCCAGCACCACCAAGATCCTGACTGCTCTTTTGGCCATAAAGCGGGGAAACCTCGATGAGGAGGTGGTGGTGAGCGAAAAAGCCAGCCGGATGGAGGGAAGCCGGGTCTACCTCGAGCCGGGGGAGAGGAGGACCATACGGGAGCTTCTTTACGCCCTTCTCCTGCAGTCGGGGAACGACGCCGCAGTGGCCATAGCCGAGCACATCGCGGGGACGGAGGAGGAGTTCGCCCGGCTGATGGAGAAGGAAGCCCGGTCGCTCGGGGCCCGCTCCAGCTCTTTTCGCAACCCCCACGGGCTGCACCACCCCCAGCACCTGGTGACCGCCCGGGACCTGGCCCTTATCACCCGGGAGGCCCTGAAGTGGAAAGAGTTCCGGGAAATCGTGGCCACCCGGGAGCGGGTTATCCCCGGGCTGCGGGGGGAGCGCCGCCTCCGGAACAAGAACCGGCTGCTCTGGGAGTATCCGGGGGCCATAGGGGTGAAGACGGGATACACTCCGGAGGCCGGCTCCTGTCTTGTGGCCGCAGCAGAGAGGGAGGGAAGGCTGCTCATCGCCGTGGTGCTGGGCTCCCGACCCGGGGCCTCCTTCCGGGAGGCGGCCTGGCTTCTGGACCAGGGGTTCGAGAACTTCCGGGAGGAAATAGGGGTCCGGGCGGGGGAGAAGGTGGCCGATCTACGGGTAGAGGGACAGTTCCTCCCCCTCCTGGCCGGCGAGAGCTTCAGCTACGCGGTGCCCCGCCAGTCTTCACCCCTCTCCCGCCGGCTGAGTCTGGAGCGCCGGATCGAGCCGCCTCTTCAGGCGGGGGAGGAGGTGGCCTCTTTGGAGTTCTATCACGGTGAAGAGAGGGTGGGCAGCGTGAAGCTTCTTTCCGGAGCGGCCATCGAGCCTCCGAGGAACCCCTTTCCCTGGCTGGTTCCGGCTCTGTTCCTGGTCACCATCTTCCTGGTCCGGAGGAGGCGCCAGCGGAAGGTCTTCGCTCTCCGTCCGCCGGGGCTTCACGTCTTCCGCGCCGAGAGCCGAGGGGATCTCCCTTTCCGCCGAAACCTCCCTGGCTGAAGCGGCCCGTCCTTTCCCGCTCCTCCCTCCGCCCGGTGGAGTCGCTCCTCCGGAGATATGGCCTTTCCACCGTCTGCTTCTCCTCCCGCTGCCCCAACCGCCACCTCTGCTGGTCCCGGGGAGAGGCCACCTTCCTCTTATTAGGGCCTGATTGCACCCGCCACTGCCCCTTCTGCTCCGTTCCCCGGGGGGAGCCCCTGCCTCCCGATCCCGGCGAGCCGGAAAGGGTGGCCCGGGCGGTGCGGGAACTGGGGCTGGGGGGGGTGGTGCTCACCTCGGTGACCCGGGACGACCTCCCCGACGGGGGAGCGGGGCACATCGCCCGGGCGGTGGAGGAGGTGCGGAGGCTCTCCCCCGGGACCCGGGTGGAGGTGCTGGTCCCCGATTTCGGGGGTGCGGAGAGGGCTCTGGAGAGGGTGCTTTCCGCCTGGCCCGACGCTTTCTCCCACAACGTGGAGACTATCCCCCGCCTCTACCCCCGGATGCGCCCGGGGGCCGATTACCGCCGCTCCCTCCGGGTTCTGGAGAAGGCCCGGGAGAGGCTGGAACCTGAGTCCCGGGTGAGATCGGCTCTCATGCTGGGACTGGGGGAGGAGGAAGAGGAGGTGCGGGGAGTGCTCCGGGATCTGCGGGAAAGCGGAGTACAGGACCTGGTGCTCGGGCAGTACCTCCCTCCGGAGAAGGGCTCCCCTCCTCCCGCTCGCTATCTTTCCCCGCATGAATTCCGCCGCTGGAAGGAAGAGGCCCGGGAGCTGGGATTTGAGTTCGTGCTTTCCTTTCCGCTGGCCCGCAGCTCGCTTCTGGCCTATATTACCTGGAACAGAAAACCCGCCGGCCTTCTATAATCCTTGCTGCCGGAAAGGAACCCGGCCGAAACGTCGGCCTTTGAGCAGGCGGCTGAGACGCATCCGGGGAGGGCGGTCCGTAGTGGGGATGGAGATCAGACTGGGAGAGAGGGAGAGGGGCAAGGTGGTCCTCGGGCTGGCCTTCTTCCTTTTGGCCCTCTTTCTTCTCTTCGCCGGAGAGAAGGCCTACCGCTACCTGACCGTCGTCCGGCCCCTCAAAAGCGCTCTCCGGGGGGACACCTACCGCTGGGAGGACCGGGGAAGGTTCGTCCGAGTCCGCCTGGCTCTCCCCCCCGCAGGCGACCCCGTGGCCTTCTACCGGGAGAAGGAGGAGATTCTCCGCCCTCTTCTGGAGGAGGGGAAGGTGAGGCTGGAGCCGGAGGACCGGCCGGATGAGGAGGTGGCCGGGGCCTGGCGGGAGCTGGCTCCCATCGTTCAGGAAGCCCGGGCCACCGGCCGCTACACCGCTCTTGAGGAGTCTCTGGCCTCCGTGGCCCGGAAGCACGGGCTGGATCAAGCCACCATGGTCTTCGAGGAGGATAAGCTGTACCTTTACCTCGGACGGGGCAGGCATTATGTATTCCGGGTCTTTTCTCTCCCTGCCGCCGCCCGCTTTCCGGAGACGCCGGGGCCCGGTCATTAGACCCCGGAACCGGGAATCAGAGGGGAAAGGATGGTCAATAAGGTGAGGAAGGAGATGGCCCTGGGGCTGGCCGCCGCCCTTTCCCTCTACCTTCTCTTGAAGGGTCAGGGAGAGTGGCTGGCCGCGTTCCTGGTGATCGGCCTGGCCCTTCTGCTCCTCGATCGGCTCTCCCTGGAGCGGCTCATCCCCGGGGAAACCCCCCATCCGCCGCCGGTTACCTTCTCCGACATTGGCGGTCAGGAGACGGCCAAAGAGGAGCTAAAGGAAGCCCTCGACTTCCTCCACGACCCGGATAAGGCCCGGGCAATGGGGGTCCGGCCCCTAAAGGGGATCCTCCTGGCCGGTCCCCCGGGTACGGGGAAGACCATGCTGGCCCGGGCGGCGGCCAACTACATCTCCTCCCCCTTCCTTTCCGCCTCCGGCTCCGAGTTTATCGAGCTATACGCCGGGGTGGGGGCCAGGCGTATCCGCCAGCTTTTCCAGCGGGCGCGGAAGCTGGCCCGCTCCGCGCCTACCCGGGCGGCCGTGGTCTTCATAGACGAGCTGGAGATCCTGGGCGGCCGCCGGGGAAGGACCTCAAGCCACCTGGAATACGACCAGACCCTGAACCAACTGCTCGTGGAGATGGACGGGCTGGGCGCGGGACAGGGGGAGACAGTGCTGATCATCGGGGCCACCAACCGGCCTGATCTTTTGGACGAGGCTCTCCTGCGCCCTGGCCGCTTCGACCGGGTGATCCGGGTCTGGCTCCCGGACCGGAGGGAGCGGATGGAGATACTTAAAGTCCACCTGAAGAGCCGGCGGTGCGATCCGAATCTGGACCTGGATAGGCTGGCCCAGGAGACGTTCGGTTTCTCCGGAGCCCACCTCGAAAGCCTGGTGAACGAGGCGGCCATCCTGGCCGTCCGGGACGGCTCCCCGGCCATCCAGCAGCGGCATCTCCTCGAGGCCGTGGACAAGGTGTCGCTGGGGGAGCGGGAGAGGCGGAGCCTCAAGGAGGAGGAAAAAAGGCGCCTGGCGGCCCACGAGGCGGGGCACGCCCTGGCCGGGGAGCTCCTGCGACCCGGTTCGGTGGCCCGGGCTACCATTGCCCCCCGCGGCCCCACCCTGGGCTTTGTCCGCTCCCTCTCCGACGGAGAGGGGATTCTCTCCCGGGAGACGCTGGAGGAAGAGATCGCCATCGCCCTGGCCGGCCCCCTGGCGGAGGAGCTGATCTGCGGCTCCCCCTCCACCGGCGGATCGAGCGACATGAGCCGGGCCTCCGACCTGGCCTTTCGCCTGGTGCAGGGGGGGATGAGCTCCCTCGGCCCGGTGCTGGAGGGCATCACCCCTTCGGGACTGGTGCACGAGGAGGTCTCCCGCATCCTGAAAGCCCAGAGGGAGAGGCTCCAGACCCTTTTCACCCTCCACCAGCAGGACCTCCTGCTCCTGGTCCAGCGTCTGTATCAGCGGGAAACCCTCTCCGGGGAGGAGATAAGGGAGCTTCTCTCCGGCCCCCAGCTTCCGCTGGCCATCCCCTTTTAAGCCGCCCGGGTTCGATTCCTCTCCGCCAACGCGACGTCCGGAGACCACGACCTCCCCGGTGGGGGGCGATAGATCTGCTTCAGCGCGGGACAAGCTGGCGACGCAGGCTTTGGTCCGTGGGCCCGTCAATCGCCACCAAGGGCTGCCGCTCGGCCGGAAGCGCATTTGTCCACGAGCCAAGGGGCAGGGAGGTGTAGCCGCCCGGCCCCGAAGTCGCCACCGCCAGCCGCTCGCATTCCCTCCATCCCCGTCCGCTGGGAGAGTCCACCCCCGGCGGAGGCAGGAAGCCACCTTTTCTGCCGCCGGCTCGGCAGTGAAGACTCATTAGTAGCAACTTATGATTATGGCATAACACTTCTATTTGACCTTAAGTTTGATTTAGGTTAACTCTTTTACCAGAGCTTTGAGGAAAGGAGTGGGAAGGTGAGCGGCAGGGTGAGGTTTGAGGCCGGGGTCAAGGAGTACAAGCGCATGGGGTACTGGGATCCCGGATATGTGCCCAAGGATACCGATGTGCTCTGCGTGTTCCGGGTCACCCCGAACGAGGTGGATGCCGAGGAGGCGGCGGCGGCGGTGGCCGGGGAGTCCTCCACCGCCACCTGGACGGTGGTATGGTCGGATCTTCTGACCGATCTCGAGCGGTACAAGGCGCGGGCTTACCGTCTCGAGCCGGTTCCCGGGCAGCATGATCAGTGGTTCGCCTACATCGCCTATCCTTTGGATCTCTTCGAGGAAGGGTCGGTGGCCAATTGGGCCTCCTCCATCATGGGTAACGTCTTCGGCTTCAAGGCGGTGAAGGCGCTGAGGCTGGAGGATGTCCGCTTCCCGGTGGCCCTTCTCAAGACCTTCCAGGGGCCGCCTCACGGCATCCAGGTGGAGCGGGACAAACTGGACAAGTACGGCCGTCCCCTCCTGGGCGGGACCATCAAGCCCAAAACGGGGCTTTCGGCCAAGAACTACGGCCGGGCGGTATACGAGTGCCTGCGGGGGGGGCTGGACTTCACCAAGGACGACGAGAACATCAACTCCCAGCCTTTCATGCGCTGGCGGGATCGCTACCTCTTCGTGATGGAGGCGGTGAAGAAGGCGGAGGCGGAAACAGGGGAGCGGAAGGGGCACTATCTCAACGTCACCGCTCCCACCATGGAGGACATCTACGAGCGGGCGGAGTTCGCCAAGGAGCTCGGGGCCCGCATCATCATGGTGGACTACCTGATAGTGGGCTTCGCCGCCCACCAGTCCCTCTCCCGCTGGTGCCGGAAGAACGGGATGCTTCTTCACTGCCACCGGGCCATGCACTCGGTGCTCGACCGGCAGAAGAACCACGGGGTGCACTTCCGGGTGCTGGCCAAAATCCTCCGGCTCATGGGCGGAGACCACCTGCACGTGGGCACGGTGGTGGGGAAACTGGAGGGCGACCGCATGGCCACCATGGGGGTGTGCGACCTCCTGCGGGAGGACTTCGTGGCCCGGGATCCCTCCCGGGGGATCTTCTTCGACCAGCCCTGGGCCAGCCTGCCGGCGGTGATGCCCGTAGCCTCGGGGGGGATTCACGTGTGGCACGTGCCCGACCTCGTCTCCATCTTCGGCGACGACGTGGTGCTCCAGTTCGGCGGGGGGACCCAGGGGCACCCCTGGGGCAACGCCGCCGGGGCCACGGCCAACCGGGTGGCGGTGGAGGCGGTGGTGCTGGCCCGCAACGAGGGCCGGGACATCGTGGCCGAGGGGCCGGCCATCCTGGAGGAGGCGGCCCGCTCCTCGCCCGAGCTACGGGCGGCCATGGAGACCTGGAAGGGGGTCAGGTTCGACTTCCAGGTGGTGGATACTCTCGACGTGGCCTCGGGGGTGCGGTAGGCGGTCTGACTCGGGGCCATCGTTGGAAGCGGACCTCCGCTTCAGGTTGGAGGCGGTAGCGGATCGGGGATAAAAGCCCGGGACTGTCTCCCCTTCCCCTGACCCGAATGGTTGGCCTGGGGTGGAAGGGGAAGGCGGAAAGAAAAGGGAAGGAGGATGGGAGGCATGAAGCTGGAGACCTTTTCCTACCTGCCCCCGCTCAGCCGGGAGCAGGTGGAGAGACAGGTGCGGTACATCATAGAGAAAGGGCTGATCCCGGCCATCGAATACACTTACTCCCCCGGCCCCCAGGAGACCTACTGGACCATGTGGGATCTGCCCCTCTTTGACGTGCGGGAGGCGGAGGAGGTGCTGAAAGAGCTCGAGGCCTGCCGCCAGGCCCACCCCGGGGCCTACATCAAGCTCATCGGCTACGACGCCCGCAAGCAGGGGCAGGTGGTCAGCTTCGTGGTGCACCGGCCTTCCTGAAGGCCTAACTTTCGGGGCGGAGGAGCGGGGCTTCTCCGCCCCTTTTTGCTTGTTTGCTTGG
>Ga0197143_1000726_pt1 | contig 32304 bp, 32 predicted proteins | sample GBS70_MetaG_FD_148603 | JGI IMG/M metagenome (GOLD analysis project Ga0197143, IMG submission 148603) | Sediment microbial communities from Great Boiling Springs, Gerlach, Nevada, United States - GBS 70_MetaG | ecosystem: Environmental > Aquatic > Thermal springs > Hot (42-90C) > Sediment... | reverse complement strand
GAAACGATTCCCCAGGAGGAAGTGCTAGCGAGCCTCCGCCTCTTCGCCCGCGAGGTGATGCCGAAGTTCGGCGTGCGGCCGCCGGCTGCCGCCGTGGAGGTGTCGTGATGCCGCTCACCGGGACCCGAGACCTCTCCTCCCTGGCGGGCGATGCCCCGCTGATGCCGGCCCTCGATACCGAGCCGATCACCCTCGAAGGCGTCGAGGTCTTGCAAGTGATGGAGGAGATCGACGACGCCGCCATCACCTCGCTCTTGCCGCCGGCCCTGCATCCGACGATTCCCCCCACGCTGACGGCCGTCTTCTGGCGCGTACGGCTCAGCCCGTGGGGGCCGTTCGAACTGGCTCAGGTTCGCATCGGCTGCCGTGCCGGAGCCCGGCCGAGGGCGCTGCTCCTCCGCGCGTTCTGCAACAGCGAACCCGCCGCCGAAGCGCTCGCTCGGGGATGGGGCCTTCCGGTCGTGTCGGGAGACGTCCGCATGCGTCACTACTACGACCGGGTCGTCGGCCGGGTCGTGGCAGCGGGGAAGCTCGTCCTCGAAGCGCAGCTGGTCGATCCCGAGGCGATTTCGGGCGCCGACATCCAGTACATCGCCAACCTCAACCTGGCCCGCCTGGAGCGGAACGGCACGGTCCAGTTGCGCCTGGTGCAGTTCGACCCCGAGTACGTGTTCCACAAAGCTGAGCGGGGGCGCCCCGAGCTGGGCGCATTCGATGCCGCGGCCTGGAACGTCCCTGACGCGGTTCCCGACTGGCCCATCAGCGCCTCGTACGCCCTCTGTGACATCGAGTTGCCACAGATCCGCTACCTCGTCGACCCGGCGAAGCCGCCCTTGCAGGCGGTGGAACGGCTGGCGCACGTCTAGAGCCGGTAGGGAGCTCCGAAAACGAAGGAACGCCCGCGGGCCTCGTCCGCGGGCGTCGTCTCTTCGACCGGCGACCAGTGCTGCCTCAGACTCGATGGCACCAGACCCAGTGTTCCCGTTCCGCGGTACCCACGTTCCGCCATTCGGGGCGACGGACACGGCACTCGTCGATGGCGATGGGGCAGCGGGTATGGAAGACGCACCCCGGCGGCGGGCGCAACGGGCTCGGCACATCGCCGACGAGGATGATGCGCTCGCGCCGGCGTTCGACTTCCGGGTCGGGGATGGGGACGGCGGAGAGGAGCGCCCTCGTGTACGGATGGAGTGGGTTCTCGAAAATCGTGTCGCGGTCGGTGAGCTCCATGATGTGGCCGAGGTACATCACCGCGACGCGGTCGCTGATGTGGCGGACGACCGAGAGGTCGTGGGCGATGAAGAGGTACGTCAGCCCGAACCGGTCCTGCAGGTCCTCGAGGAGGTTGATGATCTGCGCTTGGATGGAAACATCGAGAGCCGAAACGGGCTCGTCGCAGACGATGAAGTCGGGCGAAACGGCGAGGGCACGGGCGATGCCGATGCGCTGGCGCTGGCCGCCGGAGAACTCGTGGGGGAAGCGGTTGGCGAAGTACGGGTTGAGGCCGACGATTTGCAAGAGCTCCTGAACGCGCTCCCGCTTCTCCTTCCCCCGCGCGAGCTTGTGGATGGTGAGGGGCTCCCCGATGATGCTCCCCACCGACATGCGCGGGTTCAGGCTCGCGTAGGGGTCCTGGAAGATCATCTGCATCTTCCGGCGGAAGCGTCGGAGCTCGCGGCCCTTCAGCTTCGTCAGGTCCTGGCCCTCGAAGAGGACCTGTCCGGCCGTCGGCCGGATGAGCTGGAGGATCGCCTTGCCGGTGGTGCTCTTCCCGCACCCGGACTCGCCGACGAGGCCGAGCGTCTCCCCACGGCGCACGGTGAACGAGATGCCATCGACGGCGCGGACGTCCGCCACCTTGCGCTGGAAGATGATCCCAGCGGTCACCGGGAAGTACACCTTTAGGTCGCGGACTTCGAGGAGGACATCGCCCTTCTGGGCGTTCGCGGCAGCGGGAGCGGTGCTAGCTTGCTGCGACAACGGTGGCCTCCTTCCTCACCCGGTCGGACTCCCAGCAGGCGGCCCAGTGATTCTCGCCCACGAGCACGAAGGGCGGGTACTCCTCGCGGCAGCGGTCCTTCCGGTAGGAGCAGCGGGGGTAGAAGGCGCAGCCCGGCGGCAGGTGGGCGAGGTCGGGCGGCAGGCCTTCGATCGGCTGCAGCTTCTCCTTCCGCTTCTGGTCGAGCCGCGGCACCGAGTTGAGGAGCCCGACGGTGTACGGGTGCTTGGGGTTCTTGTACAGCTCCGTGGCGGCTGCGCTCTCGATGACCTTCCCGGCGTACATCACGTTCACACGGTCCGCATAGCGGGCCACCACGCCGAGGTTGTGGGTGATGATGATGACGGCCGTCCCGAATTCGCGCGTGAGCCGGGCCATGATTTCGAGGATCTGGGCCTGGATGGTCACATCGAGCGCCGTCGTGGGCTCGTCTGCGAGGAGGAGCTTCGGATTGCAGCTCATCGCCATGGCGATCATCACGCGCTGGCGCATGCCGCCGGAGAACTGGTGCGGGTAATCGTCGAGCCGAGCTCGCGCTTCGGGAATTCCGACCATCTCCAACAGCTCGACGGCACGGTCGCGCGCGGCCTTCCCCTTCAACCCCAGGTGGAGCTCGATCGCCTCCGTCATCTGACGGCCGATGGTGAGCACCGGGTTGAGCGAGGTCATCGGCTCCTGGAAGACCATCGCGATCTTCCCGCCCCGGATGCGCCGGAGTTCGTCCTCGTCGAGCTTCAAGATGTCCCGACCCTCGAAGAGGATCTGGCCGGACACGATCTTTCCGGGCGGCTGGGGGATCAGCCGGAGGATGGAGAGAGCCGAGACGCTCTTCCCGCACCCCGATTCGCCGACGAGGCCGAGCGTCTCCCCTTCCTCGACGGTGTAACTGGTGCCGTCGACAGCCTTGACTGTGCCCTCCTGCGTGTAGAAGTACGTGCGCAAGTCGCGGACTTCCAGTAGGGCCATTCCTCCTCCTTCCGGACTCCCCCTGGGTCGTTCGGGGTGCGCGTTCGGTCGAGCCTGGGGGATTATGGCCGATCGGACGTTCGAGGAAAAGGGGTTCGTTCGATGAGGCCTATCGAACGCACCCCGACACTCGGCGAATCGGAAGCTGGGGGTGTGTTCAGGGGCACGTCCTGACCGGACCTGCGCTGCTGCGTCTGGCCGCCAGGGCCGTCACGCCTTGGGGGTGTCGCACTCACGGAGTGCCGGTCTCGTGCGAACCGGGGGTCGCCGCGGGCTTCTCGTTCCTTGTCCGGGGAGGGTCGGCAGTGGCCCTGGGTATGTGGGGAAGGGGGGAGTCGAACCCCCACGCCTTGCGGCACGTGATCCTAAGTCACGCTCGTCTGCCGATTCCGACACTTCCCCTTCCGCCACGAGTCTGCCAAGGGCGCCGGAAGCCGTCCACGGGGCGAGGCGGGAGCCCTGGTACACTGGAGCCCCATGCTGGGTCTCACGGAGCTCTTGCAGCCATCCGACGCTGGGAACCAATGGCACGCTCGGGACGCTGGGGACGCGCTCCGCGGACTGAACACCTCGGCTTCGGGACTGACGTCGGAAGAGGCGCGCCGCCGGCTGCGGCTGTACGGGCCGAACGAAATCGAGGGAGAACGGCCAGCTCCCGCCTGGGCGGTACTGCTCCGCCAGCTTCGAAGCCCACTCACCTACATCCTCCTCGGTGCGGTGGTTGTCACCCTCGCTCTCGGCGAATTCATCGACGCCGGCGTTATCGCCGCGGTACTCGCGCTCAACACGACCATCGGCTTCGTGCAGGAACGGCGCGCCGAAGCTTCGGTGCTCGCCCTCGCGAAGCTCGCCAGCCCTCAGGCGCGTGTCCTGCGAGATGGTCGCGACATGGTCATTCCGAGCCGCGAGCTGGTTCCGGGCGATGTGGTCCTCCTCGAATCGGGCATGCGGGTGCCGGCCGACTTGCGGCTCCTCTCGGTCACAGCCCTGATGACCGACGAGTCGTTGCTAACGGGCGAATCGCTTCCCGTGGCGAAGGGAGTGGAGCCCGTCGCTTCGAACGCTCCCCTCGCCGACCGATCGTGTATGGCCTATGCGGGCACGGTCGTCGTTTCGGGGCGTGGCCGTGGAGTGGTAGTAGCCACCGGCCTCGCCACCGCCGTCGGCGGAATCGCCGAGGCCATCCGAACGGCAGAACGTCCCGAGACGCCGTTGCAGCGGAGGATGAACAGCTTCGCTCGGGTCGTGGGAGTCCTCGTCGGGGCCGGCGCAGCGGCTACCTTCGCGCTCGGCATTGCCCTGGGCGAACCCCCCTCGCACATGTTCAGCGTTGCCGTTGCGCTGGCGGTAGCCGCCGTCCCGGAAGGGTTGCCCGTCGTCTTCACCATCACGCTCGCCTTGGGCGTGCGGCGGATGGCTCGTCGAAACGCCATCGTTCGTCGCCTCCCGGCGGTGGAGACGCTCGGCAGCACCACCGTCATCGCCACCGACAAGACCGGCACGCTCACCGAAAACCGAATGGTGGTCCGGGCGGTGTGGTCGGCAGGCGAGCTCCGGCGCCTCGAGCCGGCTCAGGTGGCTCCGCCGCCGGCCGAGCCGCCTGCGCTGCCTGAGCCTCTACGCATGACGCTGATGGCAGGGGTGCTCACCAACGAGGCGGAGGTCGAGTTCCGGCCCGATGGGTATGACGCAACCGGCGACCCGACCGAGGTCGCACTGCTGCTCTCGGCAGCGGCGTTCGGGCTCGACCCCGAGGCGCTGCGCGAAGCGTGGGACGTCGAGGTCGAGGTCCCGTTCGAGCCCGTGCGGCAGTATTCGGCGGCGCTCCGGCGTAACGGGAGCGAGCGCTTCGTCTTCGTAAAGGGCGCTCCCGAGCGGGTGATCGAGCGTTGCACCCACCTGTTGACCGAAGACGGTCCGGCGCCCCTCGACCGTGAGCGGGTGTTGGAGGAAGCGCGCCGGCTCGCCGGCGAGGGCCTTCGAGTGCTCGCCATGGCCATCCGTCCCGTTGTAGGTAGTTCTGCCGTTTTGGAGTCCGAGCTTGGCGGCTTGACGTTGGCAGGGCTGCAAGCGATGCAGGACCCCCCTCGCCCCGGGGTTCGAGAGGCGATCGCTGGCTGCCGGCGGGCAGGGATCCGGGTGATGATGGTCACTGGCGACCACGCGGGGACGGCGGAGGCGATCGCCGCGGAGGTTGGCATCGGCGGACCCTCGCCGACGGTGGTCACCGGGGCCCAGCTCGCCCGGATGTCCGAGCAGGAACTCGAGGAAGTGGTGGGGAGGGCCGATGTCTTCGCGCGGGTGGCCCCCGACGAGAAGCTCCGCATCGTTCAGGCGCTCCGCCGCCGGCAGGAGGTGGTGGCAGTCACGGGCGACGGCGTGAACGATGCGCCTGCGCTGCGAGCGGCCGACATCGGTGTCGCGATGGGCCGAAGCGGCACAGATGTGGCCCGGGAAGCGGCGGACATCGTGCTTGCCGACGACAACTTCGTGACGATTTTCGCCGCCGTGCGCGAGGGGCGCGTCACGTTCGACAACATCCGCAAGGTCACCTACTTCCTCATCTCAACCGGCGCCGCCTCGCTCGTTACGCTGCCGGCAGCGCTCATCCTGGGATGGCCCGTCCCGTTCGTTGCCGCTCAGCTCATCTGGTTGAACCTCGTTACGAACGGCCTCCAGGACGTGGCACTGGCCTTCGAGCCCGGGGACCCCGATGTCCTCGACCGGCCGCCCCGGCCGACCAGGGAAGGGATTATCAGCCCTGTCCTTTGGGAACGGACGTTCTTCGTGGGGCTCGTCATGGCGGCCGGTACGCTTGCTCTCTTCCGCTGGGAGTTGGACCGGCCAGACACGACCCTCGCGGAGGCTCGAACGGTAGCGCTCACGGTGCTCGTACTGTTCCAGGTGTTCCACGTAGGGAACTCCCGCTCCGAATGGCAATCCGTATTCCTCCGCAATCCGCTATCGAATCCGTTCCTGTTCTATGCAACCGCGGCCGCGGTCGGGATCCACGTCGCCGCCATTTACGCGCCGCCAACCCAGTACGTCCTGCGCGTCGAACCGATTGACGCGGGCGCGTGGTCGCGGATCGTCGTGACGGCGGCAAGCGTCATCGCGGTGAGCGAGCTTCACAAGCTTCTGCGCGGGCCGCGCCGGCGGGGAGTGACGGGCGCGTCGCACTTGGGGCCGTTCGGACCCGTGTCCGGGACCGAACGGCGGTAGGGAGGCGGGGCGGTATGGGTGCACCGTTCAGGTGCCGCGCCTGGCGCGGTGAACCTTACGGGAGGACCGCACCGATGACATCCGTCGCACGCGTCACCGAAATCTCCGCCGAATCGCCCGTCAGCTTCGAAGACGCCATCCGTGTCGGCATCGAGCGCGCCACCAAGACCCTCCGCAACGTCCGTGCGGCCTGGATCGAGGAGCAGCAGGTCACCGTGCAAGACGGCAAGATCGCCGCGTTTCGGGTCCACCGGGTCACATTCGTCCTCGAGGACTGACCGTCGGGCGGGATGACCGCGCAGAGGGGGCGCATATGCGTCCTGACACCGTTCCCCGCTCCGAACCTGCCGAAGGCGGCGAGGCGGCCGTCTGGTACGTCGATGTCGCTAGTGGGCGGGTCATCCGCCGCATTCCTCGAACGATCGTGAGAAGCGAAGCCGCTGGGAACAGCGAGAACGAAGCGGAAGGAGCCACCCCATGGTCGACCGGTACGTCGGAGTCGTCACGGGAGCAGGAGGAGACATCGGAGCCGCCGTTTGCCGGGCGCTCGGGGCCCGGGGCTGCGGGGTCCTCTGCGTCGACCTGACCGAAGAGCTGGCCGTGCGTGGGGCGGAGGAAGTCCGGAAGGGGGGCGGTACGGCCGAGGTGTTCGCCGCGGACGTCAGCGACGAACGGCAGGTGTTCGCCTACGCCGACCGGGCTCGGCAGCTCTGGGGCACGGCGCACTTCTTCTTCAACAACGCCGGTATCGAAGGCGCCGAAACGCCGATCGTGAGCTACCGGGTCGAAGACTGGGACCGCGTGTTCGCGGTAAACGTTCGGGGAGTCTTCCTCGGCCTGAAGGCGATGGTTCACCTGCTGGAGCACGAGATGGTGACCCGGATCGTGAACACCGCCTCGGTGGCGGGAATGGTCGCGACGCCTCGCCTTGCTGCCTACGGGGCGAGCAAACATGCGGTCATCGGCCTCACGAAAACGGCGGCGGTGGAGTTCGCACCGCTCAACATCGCCGTGAACGCCCTCTGTCCCGGCCCGGTGGAGAGCCAGATGATGCGTCGCATCGAGCAGGGGATGGCGGGCGACGCGGCCCAGGAGGCGAAGCGGCAGTTCGAGGCGATGATTCCCCAGGCCCGATACGCGACGTTGGATGAGGTGGCCGACTTGGCCGTGTACCTCCTGCTCGATTGCCCCGTGTACCTCACCGGGCAAGCGATCGCCCTCGATGGGGGCCTCAGCATCGCTTGACGACGCGGAGGACGCTTCGGGAGAGAGGGTAGGGGGCGGGTCGTTGGGTCTCCCCGCCCCCACCTCATTCCTCGTGATGAAGGCTCATGCCGGAGTGGAGGCGCCGGCCGGATTCGAACCGGCGGTCGGGGTTTTGCAGACCCCTGCCTTGCCACTTGGCCACGGCGCCACGAAAAACGAATGGTGCCCAGGGTGAGATTTGAACTCACACGCCCTTACGGGCACCGCCCCCTCAAGACGGCGTGTCTGCCATTCCACCACCTGGGCACGCATCCTGATCGTAGAACGGGGTTTGGCCTGCGGCAACGGTTCCGGCCAGCTCCTCACACCTCGGCATGGGAACCTTCGCAGGGCGCGGGATCCCGCGGCAGGAGAAGCTGCGCCGCCGGGGGTTCCCCCGGCGGCGCGTGGTAACCTCGATGCTCGCCTCCGCCTGCTAGCGAGGCAGCCCAACGATGATCTCGCCGGCCTCGATCTTCACGGGGTAGGTCTGCATGTCCTCGGCGCGCTTGTTGAAGAAGAAGAGCTTCGACTGGAGCCGCCCCAGGAAGGGATGCGCTTCGTTCCACTCGCTCGTGAACGGCGGGCGGACCACTTTCCCGGTCGTCACATCGAATTGGGCGCCGTGGAACGGGCAGGTGATGCACTCCTCTTGCACCGGATACGGCTTGATCGGCGAACCCGGGAAGCCGGCCAGCGGGAGCCGCGCGTGGCTGCAGAGCGCGCCCAAGGCGTACGCCCGGTTGCCCATTCGGACAATGACGATTCGCTGCGAGCGGAGCCGGATCTCCTTCGGCAGCCCGTCGGGATAGTCGGTGAGCTTGCCCGCACTCACCCAGCGCTTCATGCGCTCGTGGGGGATGATCTTCTTTGCCGAGATGGGCAAGGGCGGGTCGATCCCGAGGAGCGGGGCGACGACCATCTGCATGAGGCCAAGGGAGACGAGGCCGCCGACCAGGAGGAAGACGCCCCCCAAGGTGTTGTCGGAGCCGCCCGGGACGGGCTCGCCGGGGAAGAAGATCATGATGATGCCCGCGGCGATGATGGCGATGCTCGCCACGCCCCACGTGCCGATGACCGAGAGACCAACGAGCGCGAGACCAGGTGACACAGGCTACCTCCCGGAGGGCATGCTATCCCGTTCGTGCAGAAATGCGCAAAGTCGGTTCAGGCGGACGCGAGCGTCGGCGCCATGTCCCAAAGGGCATGGACGGTCGTCTCGGCGAAGTACCGGAACATGGGCAGCCCGGCGATGATCTGGTCCATCTCGCGCGCGTCGTTCACCTCGAAGATGGCGAGAACGCCCACGCCCACCTCGCGGTAGATTGCCTTGATCTTCCCGCTGTCGTAGAGCTGCTTCACCGCGCGGTACTGCTCGGCCACGATCTGCTGCCAAGCCTCGGCGGACATGTCGGGGGGTTGCCGCGAGACGAGCCGGACGGAGAAAAGCATGCCGGGCCTCCTTGCGAATGGCGGGTCGCCGCCGATTATAGGCCCGCCTGGGCTTACGCCTGAGCCGCACGGACGAGGAGCAGCGACCCGACGGCCGCTCCATACAGGATGACTGCCCAACGGAGCCGCTCGGCCCCCAATCTCCGGGCGATGCCGACGCCGCCGTAGCCTCCCAGCAAGGATCCCGCTGCCATGGCGGCCGCCGCCGTCCAGGAAACGGGCCCGAACACGGCGAACCACACTGCCGCCACACTGTTGATGACGGCCGAGAGGAGCCCCTTCAGCGCGTTCGCGCGTTGGATGTCGTCCGGCAAGAGGACGAGCAGCACGGCCAGGAGCACGATTCCGAGCCCTGCGCCGAAGTAGGCGCCGTACACGGCCAGCACGAATACCGACCCGTGGAGCGCGGTCGCGGCGCGCCGACCCCCGCCGCGGAAACGATGGCGCTCGGCGGCACTCCTCAGCCGCCGCTGGAGCAGCATCGCCGCGCACGCGCCGTAGATGAGGAACGGGACGATCGCCTCGAACGCTTCCGGTGGGGTTGCCAAGAGGAGCACCGAGCCCGCCCCCGCGCCAGCGATGCAGGCAGGCGCGAGGCGAACCGCTCGCCCGCTCTGGCGGGCCAGCTCGGGGCGGTACGCCCACGAACCGGCTACATAACCGGGCCAGAGCGCCACCGTATTCGTGACGTTGGCCGGAACGGGGTCGAAGCCGGCCGCGATGAGAGCCGGGAAGCTGATGAGCGACCCACCGCCGGCGACGGCGTTGATCGCCCCGGCAACCGCCGCGGCGGCGGCCAGGAAGAGAGCCTCCAGCTCGCCCACGCGCGCCACGGTGCCCGAGGGCGTCGTTACGAGCTAGGTGGCGGCGGGAGAAGCATAGCTCCGAGGTTTCCGGAACCCTACCATCGCCCTGTGGGTCATGCCGTCGTGACGTTCGACATGGACGGCGTTCTCGCGCGCCCGCCGTTCGGCATCAACCCGGGGTCGAACCGCGGAAAGCGCCGGGAAGCGCCCGCCCGCTGGAACCCCCTCTGGCTCTTCGAACGCTGGCGGTATGTGGGCCGCCGGCCGATGCCGGGTTCACGGGAGGCGTTGGATGCTGCCCGCCGGCTGGCGGACGTGGTGATCGTTTCGGCGCGGGGCGAAGCGGCCCGCCCCCGCACGGAACGGTGGCTTCGCCGTAACTTCGGCGTGCTGCCGCCGCTCGTGCTCCGTCCGAGCTGGCGGGAGCGCTCGGCGCAGTTCAAAGCGAGGGTGCTGAGCGAATTGCGCCCGTTCGTCCACATCGAGGACGACCCTCACACCGCGGAATGGCTCGCTGAGCTCCTCCCCCACGTCATCCTCGTCGACTGGCGTCGGAATCGCTGGCTGCATCATCCCAACGTCCATCGGGTCCGCTCGCTTGCCGAAGTGCCCGCGCTGCTGGAACGGCTCCTCTCGCAAGCCGGCTCGGGTTCGCCTATGCTCCGGGCGTGAACTTCCGCCTGACCCCGGAGCAGCAGCGCTGGCGCGACGAGGTGCGGGCCTGGCTCCAGGAGGCGTTGGCCGGAGAGGAAGAGTCCGTCCTCTACGCCGAGGAGGAGGACCCGGAGCGCCTGCGAGCGTTCAATCGGAGGCTGGCAGCGAAGGGGTGGGTCGCCCCGGGGTGGCCGAAGGAGTACGGCGGGCTCGGGCTGGGACCGGTCGAGCAGCTCATCTTCAACGAGGAGCTGGCGTACGCGCGTGCTCCCGACGGGGGCCGGACACCGGCGGTCGGTTACGCCGGGCCGACGATCATGCGTTTCGGCACGGACGAGCAGAAGCGTCGCCACCTCCCCGCCATCGCCCGCTGGGAGGTCGTGTGGTGCCAGGGGTTCAGTGAGCCGGAATCCGGCTCCGACTTGGCGAGCCTGCGAACCACGGCCGTCCGCAGCGGCGACGGATGGGTGCTGAACGGGACGAAGATCTGGACGAGCCATGGCCACTACGCCGACTGGATGTACCTGTTGGCACGCACCGACCCGGGCGCGCCGAAGCACCGGGGCATCAGCTACTTCCTGCTCGATCTCCGGTCGCCGGGGGTCTCGTTCCGGCCGCTCCTGAACATGGCCGGGAGGAAAGGGTTCGGTCAGTTCTTCTTCGAGAACGTGGTCCTGCCGCCCGACTCCCTTCTGGGCGAGGAGAACCGCGGCTGGTATCTCGCTACGACGACCCTGGACCTCGAACGCACGAACATCGCCAACGCAGGATCGGCTCGGCGGGCGGTCGACGACCTGGCGGCCTACCTTCGGGCCCACCCGGCGGCGCGGGCCGCCCACCGGCTCACGGTGGCTGGTCTCGCCGTCGAGACGGAAGTGGCGAGGACCCTCAGTTACCGGGTTGCTGGCATGCTGGCGCGAGGGATCGTTCCCAACCAAGAGGCGAGCGCGCTGAAGCTCTTCCTTTCGGAGCTGGACCAACGAATCGCGGCTGCCGGCGTGCGCATGCTCGGCCCCTTCGGTCAGTTGCTTCCGGATTCGCCGCGCGCGCCGCTCCGCGGTGTGTTTGCCCTCGCCTCCCTGACCACCGTGGCGCGAACCATCGCCGGGGGTACCAGCGAAATCCAGCGGAACATCATCGCCATCCGGGGGCTCGGCTTGCCGCGAGGCTGAGGCGCCGGGACGGGGCCCTTCGACCCCGGGAAGTCGGCCCCTTCGGCCGTTGGGAGCCCAGCTCAAGCGTGCCAGCGTGGTGGTGCGGGCGAGCCGCGGATCACCGCCTTCGCGGCGTCCTTGCCGGCCCGAACCGGGCGCGGCAATGGCTTCGGCCAGTGGCTCGCCCGTTCAGGATGTCTGCAGCTCCCCCAAAATGGCGCGCCGGAGCAGGAGCAGGGCGCTCGTCACCGCCCTTCGCTTCACCATTGCCCGACCCTGGTTCATCGAGGTCATGAGGGATGCGGTGACGCCGCCCGGCGCTGCAACGCCGATGTGCACCGTCCCGGGGGCGACGCCTTCCAACGGGTCAGGCCCGAGGACACCCGTGATGCCGACGGCGTAGCTCGTCCCGAAGCGTTCTTGAGCGGCTCGCGCCATGGCGATGGCTGTCTCCCGGGACACGACGCCGTGGGCGGCGATGGTCTCGGCAGGGACGCCGGCCGCGATCTTCTGCTCAGTCTGGTAGGTGACGAGCGCGCCGACGAAGTAGCTGCTCGCGCCGGGCGGGTCAGCGAGGGTCGAGGCGAGGAGCCCCGCGGTGCAGGACTCCATGGTGGAGACGGTCTCCCGGCGCTCCTTCAACAGGTCGCCGATGACCCCCTCGAGCGTGTCGTCGTCCTTCCCCCAGATGGCGGTGCCGAAGATTCGCTCCAGTTCGGCCTCGACCGGACGGATCCGCGCCCAGGCCTCTTCGCGTGTGCGACCCTTGGCGCCAATCCGGATATGGACGCCATCGGCGCGGGCGTAGGTGCCGATGCCGATGCCTGGCGTGCCGTACAGAGGCCGCGCCATCTCATCGACGGTTCCCTCCCCGATCCCGATCGTCTTCAGCGTGCGCGTCACGAGGACTTCGGTGGCGAAGCGCCGCTCCAGCTCGGGCTTCACCTCCTCGCGCCACATCCGTTCGAGCTCGGCCGGCACGCCGGGCATCGCCACGACGATGCGGCCCTCCTTTTCGACCCACCAGCCTGGTGCCGTGCCGCGAGGGTTGGGAAGCGCCCGTGCCGATGGCAGGAGCCAGGCTTGCTTGATGTTCGATTCGGGCATGGGGTAACCGCGAGCAGCGAAGAAGGCCCGCAGCCGCGCTTCCAGTTCGGGGTCGACGTAGGGCTCCTCGCCTACGAGCGCGGCGATGCCCTCGCGAGTGAGGTCGTCCGCCGTGGGGCCGAGCCCCCCGGTCGTGATGATGAGGTCCGACCGCTCCCACGCTCGCCGCAACGTCTCGACGATGCGGCCGAGGTTGTCGCCTACGACCGACTTGTAGTAGAGGTCGATGCCCAGCTCCGGCAGCTCGCGGGCGATGAAGGCGCTGTTCGTGTCGACGATCTCGCCGAGCAGAATCTCCGTGCCGATGGCGATGATTTCCGCTTTCACGGGCACGAGTGTAGCGGGGCGGCTCGGGGAGCGCCCCCTCCTACTCCGGTAGCCGGGCTTCGATGCGGCGGAGGCGGCGGTCGATGCTGCGAACGTAGTAGCGGAAGACGGCCATGGTCACGAAGAAGTCGAGCCAGAGCAACGTCAGCCCGAGGGTGAGGAATAAGGGTCGGATGATGGGGTGGTCGACGAACAGGGCAATGAGCACGAAGACGAGCCCGGCGCCGGAGACGAGGGATGGCACGACGATGAGGACGGGCTGGATGACCGGCATCCCTTCCGGGGAGGGTGGCTTCGCGGCCGTCATCGAAAGCCCTCCAGTCCCCCGCGGGCGAAGAACTCCGCGTGCACCGCGGGGGTGCCGGCGACGATGAATTCGGAATCGAGGCGAGCGGCCCGGCCGCCTCCGTCGGTCACGACACCTCCTGCCTCGCGGACGAGGAGGATGCCGGCGGCGAGGTCCCAGGGCTGCATGTTCCGATGGACGAACAAGTCCCACTTCCCCGCGGCCACATAGGCGAGCCCGAGCGCTGCCGACCCTGAAATCCGCACGGTCTCGACCTGTCCCCAGAAGCGCCGCGCGAGCTCGAGCTGGGCGGCTCCCCGACGTTCGTCGTAACCCAGATCGAGGGCGGTGACGGCCCGGTCGAGCCGGTCGATGCCGCTCACCCCACAGGGCCGCCTGTTCCAGCATGCTCCCCGGCCGGCGGCAGCGGTGAAGGTCTCGCGCGTCGCGGGCTGGACGGTGACGCCCGCGAGCGGCTCGCCATCGCACCACAATCCGAGTGTGAAAGCGAAGTGGGGGATACCGCGGGAGAAGTTCTTCGTGCCGTCGAGGGGATCGCAGACCCACAGCCACCCCTCCCGGGCGCCGGACGCGGCCGTCTCTTCGGCGAGGAAGCCGTGGTCGGGGAACTCGGCGGCCAACGCTTCGCGCACCATGCGCTCGACGGCGAGGTCGGCGTCGGTGACGACGTTTCCCCTGCCCTTCCAGCGGGTACGCGTCGGCTTGCCGTACCGGCGACGGAGCATTCGGGCCGCGTGCTCGGCAACGGCGAGGGCGACGGTGAGCGCATCGCGCCCCGAGCGGCCGACCGGCAGCTCGGGGGCACTCGTCACGCCTGGGCGTGTTGCTGCCGCCATGCGCGGGCTCCGATGGCGTTTTCGTCGCGCCAGCGGTCTTCGGCGACGATGATGTCGAGGGGAAGGCGCCACTGGGGCGCCTCCTCCTTCGCTCGGAGGTCGTCCGGAAGGCTCGCCGGGTCGCCGGGATAGCCGATAGCGACGATGGCGAGGATGCGCAGCTCCTCGGGAGCTCCGAAGGCGCGTCGCGCTGTGGGCTCGTCGAAGCTCGCCATGGGGTGGGCGACGAGCCCCATGGCGGTGGCTTGCACGAGGAGGTTTCCTGTGGCGAGCCCGGCGTGGAACGCCCAGAGCTCCCGGCTCGTGCCGTCGAAGTTCTCCGCCGTGTAATCGACGCTGGGAAGGGCGGCCACTGCGCAGAGAAGGGGTGCCGCCGGAGCCCAGTTCCGGTTGCCGGGCGAGAGTGCGTCGATGAGGGCCGCACGCGTTTCGGGCGAGCGGGCCACGAGAATCCGGGTTGGCTGCGCGTTGCCGTGCGACGGTGCGAGGCGGACCGCCTCCCACAGCGCACGTTCGACGTCCGGCGGAACCGACGCAGCCGAGAAGGCGCGCCGTGCCCGGCGGGTTCGGATAGCGTCGATGACCGCGCTCACGGTTCCTCCTCCCCTCTCACATCCGGTCCGGCGCCGACATTCCCATGAGGCCGAGGACGCGAGCCAGGACGATGCGCGCGGCAGCGACGAGCTTCAACCGGGCCCGGCTGAGCTGCTCATCGCCGGTGATGACCTTCAACAGCGGGTCGCCCTGCTGCTTGAAGGCGTCGTTGAAGGCGTGGAAGGCCGTGGCGAGGTCGAGGGCGTATTGGGGCAGGGGGTGGGGTTCGAAGGTGGTGACGCACGATTCGATAACTTCGGGCAGCTTCAGCATCTCGCGAACCAGAGCCAGTTCGTGGGGCTGGTCGAGCCGCCGCACGTCGCCGCCCTCGGGAGTGAGACCCTGCTCGGCCGCGCGCTGCAGGATGCTCGAAAGTCGGGCATGGGCGTACTGCACGTAGTAGACAGGGTTCTCGTTCGACTGCTTGACCGCGAGGTCGAGGTCGAAGTCCATCTGGGCGCCAGGGGAGCGCTGGAGGAAGAAGAAGCGCGCCGCGTCGGGCCCGACTTCGTCGAGTAGTTCGTCGAGCGTGATGATGTCGCCGCCACGCTTGGAAAGGCGCACCACCTCGCCGCCCCGTTTCAGGGTGACGAGCTGGTAGAGGAGGATGTGAAGCCGCGCCGGGTCGATGCCCAACGCGCCTACGGCCGTCTTCAGGCGGGAAACGTGTCCGTGGTGGTCGGCTCCCCAAACGTCGATGACCAGGTCGAAGCCACGCTCGGTGAACTTCTCGAAGTGGTAGGCGATGTCGCTGGCGTAGTACGTCGGTCGGCCGTCGGAGCGGACGACGACGTTGTCCTTGCTTTCCCCCAGCTCCGAGGAGGCGAACCAGAGTGCACCCTCCCGCTCCACCAGGAACCCGCGCTCGCGGAGGAGGGCCTTCGCCTGCTCGTAGGGCCCGTCCGGCCGGTAGAGTGAGCGCTCGCTGTACCAGCGGTCGTAGCGGACTCCGAACCGTTCGAGGGTGGCGCGGATCCGTTCGAGCATGATGGCGATACCGCGCTCGCCGAGCTCGGGGTCAGGCGCTTCGCCAGGCGGCCGAAGGTAGCGGTCGCCCGCCTCTGCGCGGATCTGCTCGGCGATCTCGATCATGTACGCGCCCGGGTATCCCTCGGGCGGGATCTCCGCTTCGCGGCCGAACAGCTGCTGGTAGCGCGCGTAGAGGGTTTCGGCGAAGACCTCGGCCTGCGTGCCTGCATCGTTGACGTAGTATTCCCGCTCGACCTCGTACCCTGCTGCCTCGAGGAGGGAGGCGAGCGTGTCGCCGATCGCCGCTCCCCGCCCGTTCCCCACGTGGAGCGGGCCGGTCGGGTTCGCAGAAACGAACTCCACTTGGGCACGCTTCCCCGTCCCCAGGTCGAGGTCGGCGAAGGTCGCTCCTTCGCGCAGGACAGCATCAACCTGGTCCTGGAGGTAGGTGGACGCGAGGCGGAAGTTGAGGAACCCCGGCGGGGCGACCCGGGGAGCCTCGATGGTTTCGTCGCGTTCGAGATGCTTCGCGATCGCCTCGGCCACGGCGAGCGGCGGGCGCATGGCCGCCCGTGCGAGCCGGAGCGCGGCCGTGCTCGCGTAGTCTCCGTGGGACGGGTCCTTCGGTCGCTCGACCGTCTCCGCCGGAATCGCCACCTCGGGGAGGTCCCCGGCGGCGATGGCACGCTCAATGGCGGAGGCGACGAGGGTGTCGAGATGGCGGCGAAGGTTGCGAGCAGGAATCATCGGGACTTCTAGGGTACCCCCGGGCATGCGCTGGGAACAGCGCTGTGTCTAGCCGAGGCAGAACGGGAACCCGTTCGACCGGGCGAGGGCCACGACGTCTTCGACGGCTTCACGGGCGCGCTCTACCACCTCCGGGGGATAGCCGTACTTCCGGCGGTTCTCCTCGAACTCCTCCTCGTCGAGCACCGAGATGGTCCCGTCAGGGCGGACGGAGACGTCGAGGTCGAGGTCGATGTAGCGGATGTAGCAGCCGTCGATGGTCGGCGGGGTGGTGATGTTGCAGTACCAAAGCGCCAACCCGCATCCGGGCTTGGAGAGCCGAAAGACGTTGTACCAGCGGTCCCGCCAGAAGTAGACCCGGCTGTTGTACGGCGAACGGAACTCGCCGCGACTGGTAAAGATGGGCGTGCGGGCGGTGTACTCGGTGACGAGCAAGGTGCCGTCGTCGGAGACGACACGGAAGGGTTGGATCCAGTGCGCAGTGCCGTCGTACTTGGTCGCGCGCAGGATGAGTCGGGCTGCGCGAACGGCTGGTGAAGGCTCCCTCCGCTCCATGGCGGCATCTTAGCCTCGGCTTCCCCGAGGCCAACCCCTCGGAGGGTTCTGCCGGCGAAGTATGCGAAGCTGTGTTGAGGGCATTACCGGGCTGCCGAGAGCAGCCCCGCAACGACGCCGCCGGCGATAGCCGCCAACCCGAGCGCGGCGGCGATCACGATATGCACCCAGGGAAAATCGGGCTGTACCTGGTCGCGGATGGGCGGCTTGTTCGGGTCGCTCGCGTGAACTTCGGCCATCGCGTTGCTCGCTCCTGACTCCTGAGAGGATGGTTGTACCGAGGTGATTGTCGCGGGGCGACGGCCTGCGCGCATCTGCGCTTCCGCCAGACGACAGGCCGTCGTACGGTGAGGGAAGGCCCCGGAGGCGGGCCGGAGCATCGCGCGCTCCTACCGGAGGAGGACGGATGGCAACCCCCCTCGGCGACGTCGTGATCGAGGCTCGCGACGTCCACAAGACCTACGACACCGGTAGTGTCCAGGTACACGCCCTGCGCGGCGTTTCGCTGGCGGTTCGCCGCGGCGAAATGGTTGCGGTGATGGGGCCCTCGGGCTGTGGGAAGACGACCCTTCTCAACTGCCTCTCCGGCCTCGACGAGTTCGATTCGGGGACAGTGACCATCAACGGAATCGACATCTCCCGCATGTCGGACGACCGCCGCACCGATCTTCGCGCGCGGAGCATGGGGTTCATCTTCCAGACGTACAACCTGCTGCCGGTTCTCAGTGCCGTCGAGAACGTCGAGCTCCCCCTCATCGTTGCCGGGGTCAGGCCTCGGGAGGCGCGGGCTCGCGCGCTCGAGGCGTTGGAGCGGGTTGGCCTTCGCGCCTACGCCCACCACCGTCCGAACCAACTTTCGGGAGGCCAGCGGCAGCGAGTCACCGTTGCCCGGGCGCTGGTGAACCGTCCTGCCATCGTCTGGGCGGACGAGCCGACGGGGGCGCTCGATTCCAAGAACGCTGCCGACGTGATGGACCTCATGGTGGAGCTCAACCGCTCCCAGGGCCTCACGTACGTCATCGTGACGCACGATCCTGCGGTGGCATCGCGCTGCCATCGGGTGGTGCACATGGCCGATGGGCAGATCCTGCGCGAAGAGGGGCCGGAAGCCATCGCCGTTCTCGTTCGCTCGGGCGTGTAGAGCAGGGGGCCATGGAGGAGTTCTTCGGCATCCCGATGGAGGGTATCGCCCTGGGGGCGGGTGCCGCGACCGCAGCGGTGTTCGCCTTCCTCGGATGGCTTTACCTCCGCAACCCCGTGATGTTCCGGTACGGCCTCCGCAACATTCCTCGGCGGCGCGTGCAGACGACGCTCATCGTCCTCGGGCTGATGCTCGCCACGGTCATCATGACGGCCGCCCTCGGCATCGGCGACACGGTGGCGCACAGCATCAAGAGCGACGCGTTCGAGCTTGCTGGCGAAACGGACGTGCTCATCGACTGGGATACGGAGCATCACCCGGTGCCGCAGGACGCCCGCCGCATTCCCCGGGCGCTCGTCGACGAGCTGCGGCAGCGCTTCGCCGGCGATCCCGACATCGAAGGGTTCCTCGGCGTCATTCAGGAGCAGTTCGCGGTCGTCAACCCCAGGACGCGGCTGAACGAGCCGAATGCCTGGGCGATGGCGCTGCCGACGGCCGAAGCCGTGCCGTTCGGGGGCTTGCGTGACCTCGCCGGTAACGTTGTTCAGCTCAGCGGAAACGAGATCGTCATCAACGAGGACCTCGCCGAAGCGCTCGACGCTCAGCCTGGCGATACCCTCGTGCTACTTTACGAGGGGCGCCCGCTCGAAGCGCGGGTGAAAGCGATCGGGCCGACCTCCTGGATGACCGGCATTACCCAGCCGAACGCCGGGGGAACGCCCGGCTTCGCAGCCGACTACGAGTTCGTCGCCGGAATCCTCGGCTGGGAGGGATCCGTTGGCGCCATCGCCGTCACCGCCCCTGGCGGAGTGGAGGAAGGGCTGAAGCACTCGGAGGCGGCGAAAGCGAAGCTCGAGGCTGCCCTGGCAGGCCAGCCCTACACGGTAATCGCGCTCAAGCAGGAGCTCGTCGACCTGGCGAACACGGTGGGGAGCTTCTTCACCACATTCTTCATGATCTTCGGCGCCTTCTCCATCGCGGCCGGGGTCCTCTTGATTTTCCTCATCTTCATCATGCTCGCCGCGGAGCGGAAGCCGGAGATGGGGATGGCTCGTGCGGTGGGGGCCCGGCGACGCCACTTGGTGGAAGCCTTCCTGGCGGAGGGGATGGGCTACGACCTGGCGGCCGCCATCGTGGGGGCGATGCTCGGCATCGGGGTCACCTACGCCATGGTGACGTTGGTGAACCGGTTCGCCGAATCCGGCTTCGGGGTGCGTTTCGAAATCTTCGTTTCCCCTCGGAGCCTCACAATCGCCTTCTGCCTCGGGCTCTTGGCAACCTTCGCCGTCATCTCCGGGGCCGCGGCGCGAGCTGCGCGTCTCAACATCACCGCTGCCATCCGCGACCTCCCCGAGGCGAAGCCGGTGAACCCCGAGGCGGCCACGCTCTTCGGCCTTCTCCGGGGGGTGCTGAACGCCCTCGTGGCGGGCGGGTTCCTCGTGCTGGGGGCGGTGGCAGCGGCACGGCTGCCGGCCCTCCTGCCATGGGCGGCGCTCGCCATCCCGTCGGGGCTTGTCGGCCCCTTCCTCTACGTCCTACGCGGGACGAACTTCGCCCATCCCCGGTCGGAGCGGCTCGAGGGCGAGCGCATCCCCCTCTGGCCGTTCTGGTGGGGCCTCACGGCGCCCTTCTACGCCCTTGCCCTTCTCCTCGTGTGGCTCGTGCGGGAGCGCCGTCCCTCCAGGGTCCCGGCCTGGCTCCTCCTTCTCGGGATGCTTGTCCCCCCGCTGGGCCTCGTGCTATCGGCTATGCAGGAGCCTCGACGGGCCATCCCCTGGGCGGTAGGGTTCGCGACCGTTGGCCTGCTGCTGGCTGGCCTGCTCTTCGAGTGGGGGCTGAGGGAAAACCTCGCGTTCCCCTTCGGAGCCGCCCTTTCGCTGAGCGCCCTCTGGATTGCCGCTTGTCTCCGCTACTTCCGGTACCACGAACGGAGCGTCTTCACGGCGGTGTCGCTCGTCTTGCTCGCGTTCTGGCTTACCTGGCCGACGGGGATCTACGACGGCGTGACGGGCGAACTCAACGGCGACATCGAGATGTTCTTCCTCAGCGGGATCGTGCTGGTCACCGCCGGAACGTTCCTCATCGTGTACAACGCCGACGTTGTCATCCCTGCGCTTGCGGGATTGGCGGCGCGCTTACGAGCACTTCTGCCCGCCGTGAAGATCGCCGTCACCTACCCCCTCGCGATGCGCATGCGCACCGGCCTCACCGTGGCGATGATCGGCCTCATCATGTTCTCGCTCATCGTCATGGCCACGCTCACGCGCAACTTCGAGCGGATCTTCCTCAGCGACGATGCGAAAGGGGGTTGGGACGTCCTCGTGACGGTGAACCCGAACAACCCCGTGGCGGATTTCCGGGCGGCGCTCCGCGACGCCGGCTACGACCTCGCGCCGATCGCTGCGGCGGGGGCGATGCGGCGGGCGGACATCGCCGAAGCTCAGGTCCGTCGGCCGGAGGACGCCTCGCTCTCGCGGTACTGGTTCCTCGGGGTCGACGACGAGTTCCTCCGGACGACGGAGTTGGAGGTGAAGACGCTGGCGAAGGGTTACGGTTCCAGCCGTGCTGTGTGGGAGGCGATGATCGCCGACCATTCGCTGGCGGTGGTCGACCAGACGGCCCTGACAGGAGGCGACGGCTTCGGCCTCCCGGAGGATGTCCTCCGCCTCGGCCTTCGGCTGGCGAACGGCTTCGAACCCTTCCCCCTGGTCCTCCACGATCCGGGGACCGGGCGGGAGACCACCGTCACCGTCGTCGGCGTCGTCGACGACGCGTCGACGTTCTTCTTCGGGGGGATCATCCTCCATGCCGACACGTTAGCGCGGGCGTACCCCGATGCGCGCGTGCAGCAGTTCGTGGTTCGCCTTGTGCCGGGGTACGACTCCCGCGAAGTGGCGAAGGCGATGGAAGCGGCACTCGTACAGGCCTCGGCGGAATCGCTGGACGAACTCCTCGATGACCAGCGGGCGGCTCAGGCGGGGTTCCTGCTGCTCTTCGAAGGGTTTTTGGGGCTGGGGTTGGTCGTTGGCATCGCCGCCCTGGGCGTGATCGCCTTCAGGGCAGTGGTGGAGCGGCGTCAGCAGATCGGCATGCTACGGGCCATCGGGTTCCGCCGGCGGCTCGTCTCCCTCACCTTCCTCTTCGAGTCGGCCTTCGTGGCGTTGTCCGGGATCGTTCTCGGGCTCGTGTTGGGGGTGCTCTTCTCCTGGGTGCTCTTCACCTCGGGCGGCACCGGTGACGAGGAGACGATTGGTGCCGGGTTCACCGTTCCCTGGCTGCATCTCGCGCTCATCTGCGCGGTGGCCTTCGGCGCCTCGATGATGATGACGGTTCTGCCGGCCCGCGGGGCTGCGAGCGTGGCGCCGGCGGAGGCTCTACGGTTCGAATAAGGGCCGCTCGATAGAAGCGGGGGCGCGCTCCGGAGCACGCCCCCGCGATCGGTCGCCCAAGGGCGCCGCTTAGACGAAGCGGACGAAGCCCGCGAGCTTCACGTCGTTCTCGGCCCGGAGACGCTCGATGTCCACCGGCGGCCAGACGGGCTCGCGGCGGCGCTGGCGCGACTTGCGGCGCTGCGCCCACTGCTCGCGGAGCTTCGCAACGACGCCGGGCTCACCGACGATAACGGCTGGGTAGGGCGGAGCGATCGTGTACATGGCGGTTGCCCCCTCTCGTGAATGTGACCGCTTTCACAAGCAGTATCACATCCCGCCAACGAGGATGCAACTCACCGTGTGAATACCACCCACTGACACCATCTATGCTACGCACCTCGCCCGCGGTGGTCAGCGGACGTGGCAGACCAGAGCGAAAGAAGGTAGCCGTCGGGGCCCATGACCACGGCTTCGATGAAGCCCTCGCCGCGGTAGGGGGGCTGAACAGCCGTCCCGCCCAAGGAGAGCGCCCGGCGGTACGCCGCCTCGACGTCGTCGACCTCGGCTCGGAGCTCGGCACCGATGCCACGGGCCGCGCCTTCCCGGCGGAGCGCGTCGTACCAGGGGTGCCCCCGGTAGGCCTCGTCATCGTGGAGCTCGACCCGGACCCCTCCCACGTCGAGGGCTGCGAACCCGGGGTACGCTTCCTCCACACGGCCGCCGACCACCTCGCGTAGGAACGAGGCGAGCGCTGGCACGTCCGTGGTCCAGAGCACGATGGCAAATCGGGCCGCCATGTCGCGCCCCCGTAATTCCGCGTCAATTGTCAAGAACGCAAGTTGGCATAAAACGGCCGCGGCATCCGCCCCTCAGCCTACAGCACGAGCTGGCCGAAGTCCCGCGCTACGAACGTTCTGGGGAGCTCCGTGCTTCGGATCGAGGCATCGAGGTGAGTGAGCACCAGGAGGCTCTCGGCTGACATGGCGGCGCGGAGCCGAGGCATGTCGTCGACGAGGTTCATGTGGATGGGAATACGCTCGTCGCGCGATGCGCACTCTGCCACCAGGATCTCGGCCCAGCGCGCCATCTCCTCCACGCTATCGCACCAGGCGGTATCGCCCGTATAGGCGAGACGGCGCCCGGCGATCGTCGCCTGGTAGCCGAGGTTGTAGGCAAGCCGCTCGTCGTGCTTCATCGGTAAGGCGCGGAGATGCATTCCGTTCAGGTTGAGCTCCTCTCCCGGCCTCAGCTCGTGCCAGCGGATTTCGACCGCCGATTCGAACAGCCCTGGAAAGACGCGCAGCCCCACGTCCTCGGCCAGCTCGCGGGTTCCCGGCGGGCCGACGATGTCCACCGGAGCCGTGCGGCCCCGGTACTTCCAGTGGAGCAAGAGGAAGGGAAGCCCGAGGCAGTGGTCGCCATGGTGGTGGGAGATGACGACCGTCTCAATGGCGTTCGGGTCGATGCCCGCGCGGTTGAGCGCCATCAGCGTTTGCGGTGGGGCTTCGAAGAGGTGGCGCTCGCCGGCGACGAACCCGTTCCAGCAGAGTCCGCCGGGCGCGAAGGCGTTCCCCGAGCCGATGAAGAAGAGCGGTAGCGGAGCCATCCCGGAGCCATTCTACGGGGGCGGTGGATTCATTCGCCGCTTCCTCGGAAAATGCAACCGTGACCGTTCGCGTGGGCATCATCAACGTCACCGGCTATGCGGGTATGGAGGCGGCGCGCATCCTCCAGACCCATCCAGGGGCGCGGCTGGTGGCTGCCACGGGTCGCTCCCTGGCTGGGCAGCGGCTCGGCGAGGTGTTCCCGCACCTCTCTTCCTTCGAGGACCTTGTCATCGGCGCCGAGATCGATGCCGAGGTCGATGTTGTCCTCTCTGCGCTTCCGACCGCTGCCAGCGCCGCCGCCTGCGCGCCGTTCGTCCGCGCCGGCGTGAAGGTCATCGACATTGCCGCCGACTTCCGCCTGCGCGACCCCGGGGAGTTCGCGGCCTGGATGGGCGCCGACCACCCGGCACCGGAGCTGCTGGAGATGGCGGTCTACGGGCTCCCCGAGCTCCATCGCGAGGCGATCCGCTCCGCCCAGCTCGTAGCGAACCCTGGGTGTTATCCCGCGGCCTCCATTCTTGCCTTGGCCCCGGCGGTGGCGGCGGGCATCGTGGAGCCTCGCATCGTGGTCGATGCCAAGTCGGGGATCTCCGGCGCGGGCCGCGGGACCGGCGGCGGCTACAACTTCAGCGAAGTCAACGAGGATGTTTCGGCGTACAAGATCGCGAGGCACAACCACCAACCGGAGATCGCCCAGGAGTTGGCGGCCTTGGCCGAAGGCGTTCGGCCGACGGTGACGTTCGTTCCCCATCTCGTGCCGATGACGCGTGGCATCCACGCGACCTGTTACGCACCGCTCCGCAAGGCGGTGAGCCAACCGGAGGTGGTCGAGCTTTACCGCGACTTCTACGACGGGCATCCGTTCACGCGTGTGACCGAGACCCCTCCCCATACGAAACACACGCTCGGAAGCAACCGCTGTCTCGTGCATCCGGTCGTCGACGAGCGGAACGGGATGCTCGTGGCCATCGGCGTGCTCGATAACCTCGGAAAGGGGGCAGCGGGCCAGGCCATCCAGAACATGAACCTCATGTGCGGCCTTCCCGAGACGGCCGGCCTCGACGGGGCGCCGCTCTACCCATGACGACCATCGACTCGACGGGGACGGTGACAACCCCCCGCGGCTTCAGGGCGGGCGGTACGTACGCGGGCATCAAGACCTTCGGTGAGGGGAAGCTCGACCTCGGCCTGCTCGTCTCCGACGTTCCGTGCACGGCGGCCGCGGTCTACACCACCAGCCGGTTTCGAGCGCCGGCCATCGAGGTGGACCGGGAGCACCTCGCCGACGGGAGAGCCCAGGCGGTGGCGGTCAACAGCGGCGTAGCGAACGCGGGCACCGGCGAACGCGGCCTGGCCGATGCGAGGCGATTCGCGGAGCTGGCCGCGGTTCGCCTCGGAATCGACCCCCGCGACGTGCTCATCTGCAGCACGGGCGTCATCGGCGAGTTCCTGCCCCTCGAGAAAATCGAGGCAGCCCTGCCCTCCATCGAGCTCTCCCCGCTCGGCGGACTCGCCTTCGCACGGGCGATCATGACCACCGATACCCGGCCGAAGCACGGTGCCGTCCACTTCGGTCCGTACACCATCGGGGGCTGCGCCAAGGGCGCGGGGATGATCCACCCCAACATGGCCACGATGCTCGCCTTCCTGACCACGGACGCGCCTGTCGAGCGAGGGTTCCTGGAACGGGCGCTCCGGGCCGCCGTCGACCGCTCCTTCAATCTCGTGTCCGTCGATGGCGACACCAGCCCGAGCGACACGGTCATCCTGCTCGCCAATGGTCGGGGCGGCGGGGATCCCCTGAGCGAGGGACACCCGTTGGCGGCCGCGTTCGTCCAGGCCGTGGAAGCGCTCTGCGTGCACCTCGCGAAGGCCATCGCCCGGGACGGCGAGGGCGCGACGAAGCTCATCGAATTCACGGTCCGCGGTGCTGCCGACGAAACGGACGCTCGCCGCCTGGTCCGGCTCCTGAGCACGTCGTACCTGCTGAAGAGCGCGGTGCACGGCGCCGACCCGAACTGGGGGCGCATCGTGGCGGTCATCGGCCGCTCGGGTGCGCGGTACGAAGAGTCGGCCGTGCGGGTCTCTCTGTGCGGAACGGAAGTCTTCGCCGGTGGACGGCCGACGGAGTGCGACCTCGCTCGAGTAGCCGAGGCGATGAGGGGCCCCGAGGTGACGATCGTGGTCGACCTCGGCGCCGGCGAGGCAGCGGCGACGGGCTGGGGCTGCGACCTTTCGGCCGAATACGTCTCGATCAACGCGGACTACCACACATGAGCGCCCCCTTCGTCATCAAGGTCGGCGGCAGTACCATCGACCGCGGCGAGGCGGGCATCGAAGGCATCGCAGCGCTTGCGAAGAGCGGCGAACGGGTCGTCGTCGTGCACGGCGGCGGGCCCGAAGCGACGCGATGGCTCGAGGCGATGGGGATCCCGACCCGCTTCGAACGAGGGCGGCGGGTAACCGATGAGCGTGTGCTGCCCGTCGTGGCAGCGGTGTTCGCGGGGCTGGTGAACAAGCGACTCGTGGCCGCCCTCGCCGAGGCCCGCGTCTCCGCCGTCGGGGTCTCCGGCGTCGACGGGGGTCTCCTTCCCTGCCGCATCGCCGACCCCGAGCTCGGGTTCGTCGGCGAACCGGAAACGCCGAACCCGGCCGTCCTGGAGGCGCTGTTGGCCGCGGGGTTCGTGCCCGTCGTCGCCCCTATCGGATTCGTCCGGGCGGCGGACCGAACGGAGCTGGTGAACGTCAACGCCGATACCGTCGCTGCCGCTCTCGGCGCGGCACTCCGGGCCACGGAGGTGAACTTTCTCACCGACGTCGAGGCGGTGCGCGGTCGCCGGGGCGAGCCGCTGACGGCCCTCACGGCCTCCGAAGCGCGGGCGCTCATCGCCGAGGGCGTCATCGCCGGCGGGATGATCCCCAAGGTCGAGGCGTGCTTGGCTGCCGCCGCTCGGGGAGTGCCGGCCCGGATCCTCCATGCGCGGGACGCCGCCAGGCTCGCGGCCGGGACCCCTCCTGGGACGCTCGTGCTCCCGGAGCGTTAGCGGCCGCACCGAGGGTGGGCTACCATGGCCCCATTCCTTCCTGCAGCAGGGCCACGATGACCGACTGGATCGCCGAGGAACGGCGCTACCTGTTCCAGAACTACGCTCGGCAGCCCGTGGTGCTCGTTCGCGGCCAAGGGACGCGCGTGTGGGATGACCAAGGGCGCGAGTATCTCGATTTCGTCGGCGGCCTGGCCGTGAACGTCCTCGGACACGCCCACCCCGCCGTTGCTGAGGCGATCCGCCGGCAAGCGGAGCAGCTCATCCACGTGTCGAACCTGTACTACTCCGTGCCCATGATCGAGCTGGCCCGTCTGCTTTCGGAGGTATCAGGGTTCGAGCGCGTCTTCTTCTGCAATTCGGGCACCGAAGCGGTCGAGGCGGCCATCAAGCTTGCCCGCCGCTGGGGCCGCGATACGAAGGGCGGCGCGTACGAAATCATCGCCGCCCGGGATTCCTTCCATGGGCGCACGTTGGGCGCGCTGGCCGCCACGGGGAACGCCCGGTACCAGGAACCCTTCGAGCCGCTCCCTCCCGGCTTCCTCCACGTCCCTTGGAACGACGCCGAGGCCATCCGGGCGGCGACTACCCCGAAGACGGTGGCGGTCCTTCTGGAGCCCATCCAGGGCGAGGGGGGCGTCAACGTCCCATCCCCCGGCTACCTAGCGGAGGTGCGCCGCTGGTGTGACGAGCGCGGGCTGCTGCTCATCCTCGACGAGATCCAGACAGGGATGGGTCGCACCGGGAGCTTCTTCGCCTTCGAGCAGGAACGCATTCGGCCCGACGTCGTCTGCCTGGCGAAGGGATTGGCGGGCGGCGTTCCCATCGGGGCGGTCTTGGCCCGCGGCGAGGTGGCAGCGCATTTTGTCCCCGGCGACCACGGAACGACGTTCGGGGGAAACCCGCTCGCCTGTGCGGCAGGCGTTGCGACGGTGCGGACGATCATCGAGCAACGGCTTCCCGAGCGTGCGGCTCGAGCGGGCGAGCGGTTGATGGCGCGCCTCCGGGAGCTCGAAGACCGGCTGCCGCTGGTGACCGAGGTGCGCGGCCGAGGGTTGATGGCGGCGGTGCAGCTCGCTCGGGACGCAGCGGCGGAGGTCACGGCCCGCTGCCTTGAGCGGGGTCTCTTGGTGAACGCGGTGCGACCCAACGCCATCCGTCTGCTCCCTCCGCTCATCGTGACGGACGAAGAGATCGACCGCGCCTGCGAAATCCTGGCGGCTGCGCTGGCGGAGGCAGAACCTCCGAAATGAGTGGCGAGGTGGCCGTGGCAGCGGCCGTGCTCGCGGCGGTCGGAATGGGTGGCTCGGCGATGGTGGCTGTTGGGGCCGCGGGCGCACTGGGGCGCCTTCCCCGAAACCAATGGGCAGGTATCCGGCTCCCTTCCACGATGGCGTCGGATGCGGCCTGGGAAGCCGCTCACCGCGCTGCGGGCCCGATGATGGCCGCATCCGGCGGGCTAGCGGACGGCGTCGCCCTCTTGGTCGCTCTGCTGTTGTGGGTCGGGGTCCTTTCCGCAGAGGGGGCGCTTTGGGCTGGGTTGGGGGCGGCTCTCCTCATCCTCGCCCCCACGCCGGTGGCGACGGCCATCGCTGTCCGCCGGGCCTCCCGCGCCGTTTCCCGTGGGGCGTCGAACGGCGATACTCGGTAGCGGGCGGCCGCCGAAGGCCGTCCGCCCGGAGTGCGCGCTGGTGACCGAAGAGAAGACGCTCGTCCTCGCCTACTCGGGGGGACTCGATACGACGTGGGCCATCGCCTGGCTCACCCACGACCGCGGCTATCGCGTCGTGGCGCTGAACATCGACCTCGGCCGGAGCCGGGAGCAGCCCGTCATCGAAAGCCGTGCCATGGCTGCCGGGGCGGTGGCCGTGCGTATCGTCGATGCCAGGGACGAGTTCCTCCGCTACTTCGCCTTTCCCGCCCTGGCCGCGGGCGCGGTCTACCAGGACGCCTATCCGCTGGCCACCGCGCTCGCCCGTCCGCTGATGGCGAAGCTTCTCGTCGACGCAGCGCACGAAGTGGGCGCCGTGGCCGTAGCGCACGGCTGCACCGGGAAAGGGAACGACCAGGTGCGGTTCGACGTCGCCATCAAGACCCTCGACCCCTCGCTGACCATCATCGCGCCGACGCGCGAGCTCGCCATGCCGCGGGAGGCGCAAATCGAATACCTCCGGGCGCACGGCGTCGACATCCCCTGGGGCGAGAAGGGGCCGTTCAGCATCGACGAGAATCTGTGGGGGCGGAGCGCCGAGGCGGGCGTCCTGGAGGACCCCTGGCAGGAGCCGCCGCCCGAGGCGTACGAGTGGACGCGGGACCCCTCCCAGGCCCCGCCGGAGCCGCGCTACCTGGAGATCCGCTTCGAGCGCGGCATCCCGGTCGCGCTCGATGGCCGAGTCCTGCCACCCGTGGAGCTGGTGGAAACGCTGAATACGTTGGGCGGCGAATACGGGGTCGGGCGTATCGACCACATCGAGGACCGCTTGGTGGGCATCAAGAGCCGGGAGCTGTACGAAGCGCCGGCGGCGGTCATCCTCCACACGGCCCATCGCGCCCTCGAATCGATGACGCTCTCCAAACAGCAGCTGAAGCTGAAGCGGTACATCGCCCAGGAGTACGCCGAGCTCATCTACAACGGCCTCTGGTTCACGGCCCATCACCAGGACATCGCGGCGTACGTCGCCAGCACGCAGCGATACGTAACCGGCACCGTTCGAGTGAAGCTCGACCGCGGCCAGGCCATTGTGGTGGGGCGCCAGGCGGATCGCTCCTTGTACGATCGCTCGCTTGCGACCTACGATCGCGGCGACCGGTTCGACCAGTCCGCGGCAGTGGGGTTCATCACCATCTGGGGGCTGCAAGCTCGCGTGCAGGCGCGGGCGCAGCTTCTCGGCGATATCCCCGAGCCGCTGAAAATCGCCAAGCCCGAGGAGTCGTGACCATGGTGCAGGCCCCGGATGCCGCCGAGATCGCCGTGCTCTACGAGGGCCCCGGGCAGGGCGCCCAGGAGATCATGGGTGGCACCCTTGCCAACTTCCTCGTGGTGCGACCGAACCTGCCCGACAAAGAGGCGGCCGTCATCCTCAACGACCCTGCAGCGGAGTGGCTGGCGGAACGGTTGGGGGAGGCGCCGACGGCGTCCTTCCGCGAGCGCGCCGCGGCCCTCCTGGGCGAGCTGTGGATCCGCCACCTCTACAGGGAACACCGCCGGGTCGATTCGCTCTCCTTCCTCGGCCGCGCTGCCCTCGAAGGTCATCCCGAGCTGGTGGCGGCTTTCGAGCAAGCATGGCGCGAGGGAAACCTAGCCCGAGCTGCCTGAGGGCACGGTCAGCGTTCGACCACGCCGAGGATTTCGACCGCCGAGAGTCTTCCGAATGCCCGGCCGTCGACCCGCAGCTCCCCGTCCGGGTTGGAGGAGCACGCCATGGCAGACGGCCGATGCCAGCGCTCGTCCGCCTCGTTCGGGCATTCGAGCCTGACGTCGGGGAGTCCCCAAAAGGAAAGCATCACTCCGAGGGGGTCCGCAATCGGCTCCCTGGCGGACCCGTCCCAGACGAAGAGGTCGTACCGAAATTCGATGCACGCACCCCACTCGTTCCGGCTGACCGGGTACTGGGCAACCAGCGCTCGTCCATCCGGTGACACGGCCAATACGTCGTACGCCGTTTGGTCTCCGCCGCTCAGTGTCGAGACCGTCCGGCCCGTCCGGGTATCGACGATCGCGATGGTGCGGGCGGCGAGCCGGACGTCGGCGCAGCCTCCGAGCAGGCCGTCTCCGAATGCCGAAAACGTTCCGCTCCTGTCGGTGGCCATGTACTGATTGAAGGGAAGACTGCCGTACGAGCCATCGAGCCTTGCCCAGCCGAAGCGACCCCATTCCGTGTGCGTGACGGCCTGGGGGACGAGCTCGGAGCCACCGTCCTGCCAAACGAGGGGCGCGGGCGCGGCTCTCAAGAGGTCGAAGAGCTCGGGGCCGAACTCGCGGAGAACTTGCCCATCGGCGATGCGAACCACCACAAGGCCGCTCCGTTCGCGGACGAAGAGGGGGTCGCTCTCGTAGCCGATGGCGACTGCGCTCCTATCGGGAGAGATGGACACCCCCGTGATTGTTGTACCGGGCGGCGCGTGCCACAGCTCCCGAACCGTGCAGCCGTCGAAGCTTTTCGCCCGCACACCGCCTTCCGCTTGAATAATCAGAATCCCTTCTGCCGCCAAATAGGGACGATGGCTGGCCGACCGACCGAAGACGGTGCGGGAGAGGACGACAGCCTTCCGGTCGAGGTCGTACACGTGCAATCGATTGCCCAGAGGGGATCGTGCGAGCAAGACGAGCGCACGCGAAACGGCCACTCCGTCCCCGATGGCCTCAGGCGTACGCTCGGCGGGCGCGTCGGACTTGAGCGGTGTTTCAGGTTCTCCCCCGTCGGCGATGGGGAGGGGCGGGCAGCGGTGGGCACCGGAACGTCGTTCGAACGCCCCCGGCAGCCGGCAAGCGCGAGCGCAACAAGCAACAGGGCGAAGAGGAGGCGCATGCCTGATCCTCCCGCGGAGAATAGCCCTGCTCGGAGCCTTCCAACGGAACGACGTCGCGGGTTCCTCGTGCCGCCACGATGCCACCGCCGTACCTTCTGCTCGGAGCCTTGCAAAGAACAACGTCGCCCGGCCGCGAGAAGTTCCCGTATCCTGGCGACGACATGGCCCAGCGAAGGCGCGTGCGGCTCGACGAGGGCGGTAGGCCCCTCCGCGCGGAGGTTCCGGCGCCTCGGGAAGAGGAGCCGTCCTGCGAGTGTCCCCGCCTCGAGCCGGCCGATTGGCACGAGGTGGAGTCCGATTGGTCCGACATCGCCTTCCTCCGTGCGGGGCTCCCTGCGCTGTTCGGGGTGCCGCTTCGCTACGACGCCGCACGGCGTCGGCTGATGGAGCGAGCGGAAGCGGTGGGCCTTCGAGTGCCCGAGGACCCCATGCTGCTTCTCGGGCGGGGCCGTTTCCGGCGCCTCCTGCTTCTCGAGGTCGAAGGGGAAGCGCCCGGCGTGTGGCGTCCGGGCGGCTTCGCCTTCAGCCGTCTCGTCCCCGCGCCGTTCGGAGCCCTCCGGCGCGAAGCGGAGCGGACCGTTGCGGCCGCTCGCGAGCGGTACGGGCGCCCGCCCGACCACGTCTGGGTGTGGTACCTCACCTGTGGGCGCTGCTCGGCCGCGCGGCAGTTCGAAACGCTGTTCATCGCCCACTACTGCCAGGGACCGGAAGTCGGCCCGCCGTGACCCTCCGGGGTGTGTCGCGTACGATCGTGACACAAGCCCGCTCTCTCGGCCGCTGCCCTGCGGCGGGCTGTGACCGTATCGATGCCCCTCGTGAGGTGAGCCCGTGGTCGACCGCTACGAACCGCGCGCCATCGAGGAGAAATGGCAGCGTCGCTGGGAAGCCGACCGGATCTACGCAGCGGTCGATTTCGACCAGCGGCCGAAGTGGTACGCGCTCACCATGTTTCCGTACCCGTCGGGGGACCTCCACACGGGCCACTGGTACGCGATGGCGCCAAGCGACGCCCATGCCCGCTTCCGGCGGATGCAGGGGTACAACGTCCTCTTTCCCATGGGCTTCGACGCCTTCGGCCTCCCGGCCGAAAACGCTGCCATCAAGCGCGGCATCGACCCGAAGGAGTGGACGTACGCCAACATCGAGCGGATGCGCAAGCAGCTCCGCATGATGGGCGCCAGCTTCGACTGGGACCGCGAAATCGTCACCTGCGACCCCGAGTACTACAAGTGGACCCAGTGGTGGTTCCTGCAGTTCTACAAGCATGGGCTCGCCTACCGCGCCCGGGCCCTCGCGAACTGGTGCCCTGGCTGCCAGACGGTGCTCGCCAACGAGCAGGTCATCGACGGCCGGTGCGAACGCTCCGATGACATCGTCGAGCGCCGCTTCCTCACCCAATGGTTCTTCCGTATTACCGCCTACGCCGAAGAGCTGCTGAAGTTCGACGGCATCGACTGGCCCGAGCGCATCAAGGTGATGCAGCGGAACTGGATCGGGCGGTCGGAGGGGGCGTACCTCGATTTCCCGGTGGACGTTCCCGGCGTAGAGGAGAAGATCCGCGTCTTCACCACCCGCCCCGACACGGTGTACGGTGCCACCTTCGTCGTACTCGCACCGGAACACGACCTCGTCCCGAAGGTCACGACGCCCGAGCAGCGGGCGGTGGTGGAG
>Ga0197143_1000725_pt1 | contig 32306 bp, 18 predicted proteins | sample GBS70_MetaG_FD_148603 | JGI IMG/M metagenome (GOLD analysis project Ga0197143, IMG submission 148603) | Sediment microbial communities from Great Boiling Springs, Gerlach, Nevada, United States - GBS 70_MetaG | ecosystem: Environmental > Aquatic > Thermal springs > Hot (42-90C) > Sediment... | reverse complement strand
TTAGGCATTTCGGGATTTGAATCTGAAGAGCAACTAAAAGGTGGGAAAGCAATTTCGGTGGTATATAGTAATCCTTCAGAGATTCAGATGAAAATTGGCAATGGATATAGTTTATCTATTTTTTTTAATTATGCGGTGAAATTCCCCTCTCGTGGCGATTATAAGTTTAATATTCAACAAGAAGCAAGGATTAAGATAGAGGCTGATCGGGCGAGAACACTAAGAGATTATGAAAAAGTTATTGAAGATATTCAGAATTTTATATCACTTGGAATTTTTTGGCTCAAATCTCGTCCTTTTGATATTCAAGGTGAGATGGAGGATGGCTCTAAAGTTGTGAAGATATTTGACGCTTACTCGTTGAGTTTGGGGTATTCTTTAATTTTAGATCGTAAACTGATGCTTTTTGAGTTCAAGGACATACAAGATAGGTTTGAGATTTTTCTGAGGAATTGGATTAATAAAGCGGAACAATTAAGATTCATCATTGATTCTTACTTTCATGATTCATCTGGTAGTTGGGAGTATCGTTTCTTAAGTCTTGTTCAGGCGTTGGAAGCATATCATAGATGTTGCTTTGAAAGGGGTGAATATTTAAGTGATAGTGAATTTCAAAAGGTTTACAATGAGCTCATTAATGTAATTTCAAGTTACCCTAGTGAGGAATTTAGGAGAAGTTTGATAGAGAGGTTAAAATATGCTAATGAGTTTTCATTGAGGAAAAGAATCAAAGAGATATTTGATAAATATGCTGATGTTTTAAAAGAATTTATAAAGGATAAAAATAGATTTATTGAAGGGGTGATCAAAATTCGGAATTATTATACTCATAGAGATAAAAAATTGGAGAAAGAGGTTAAGGGGTATAATTTATATTCTTTTATTTTTCAACTGAAAATGATTATAGAGGTATGTTTATTAGCCGAAATAGGTTTCAGTTTAGATGAAATTAAGAATCTATTTTTAAAAAATGAGGTGTATCGGTGGAAAGTTAAAAGGTAGCGGTTTTCCTTCTCTATTTTGATCAACAGCCGCAGGATTTTCTTATAATTAGTTCAGATTTGACGATTTTTCTTTCAATTTTTTCGTTTTTGTTTTCTATGTGATTAAACAATTTAGTTGCTGCTACTTTACCAAGTTCATATGCGTGTTGCTTGACTGTTGTCAATGGTGTAGGGATTAAGTTAGCCCTTATATCATCTGAGAAGCCGACGATTGCGATATCGTTAGGTATTTTCAATCCTTTTTCCTCTATAGCTTTTATAGCGCCATAGGCAACGGGATCATTAACGGCGACGATGGCTCTTGGGAGTTTTTCTTCGGGAAGATTTAAAATTTTGTTCATAGCTTCGTAGCCTTCTTCTTCTTTGAATCCGGTTTCCACAATTAAGTCGCTATTGATTTCAAGACCATATTTTTTTAAAGCTTTTTTAAATCCTTTGAGTCTAAGTTTACCTATTGATACGCTTAATGTTCCACTTAGATGGGCAAGTCGTTTATATCCGTGTAAGATTAAATGTTCGGTTAACATTTCAGAGGCGTTTTCATCGTCGATGGAGACGCAGCTTGCGCCTATGTTATAGACACATCTATCGAAGAATACGACAGGTATACCAAGCGATAAAATTTGCTTATATATTGAATAATCATTGCTTGTTTCAGCGATTGAGATCAGTATTCCGTCAACTCTTTTGGAAGCGAGTGTGAGCAGGGCTGATTTTTCCTTTTGAGCGTCTTCGGCGGAATAAGCGAGTATAAGTTGGTAACCGTGGGGGGATGCTATTTCTTCAATTCCTTTTATAGCTTCAGGAAAGAATGAATATGTAATTTCTGGGACTACGACGCCGATAGTATAGGTTTTTTTCTTTACAAGGCTTTTTGCTATAAAGTTTGGTATATAGCCCAATCGTTTTGCTGCTTTTAAGACCTTTTCTCTTGTTTTTTTATTCACATTTGGGTGGTTATTGAGTGCTCTTGAAACGGTCATCACAGATATATTTAACTCTTGAGCGATTTGCTTTAGGGTGATATGTGCTTTCACTCCTTGGAAATAGTTTTTTATTTTAAAAGTTAAAGAAATTTAGATAAAAAACAAAATTATAGTTTTTTCTTTACAAATGACAGAAGGAGGAATATCATGCCCAATGACAGCATAAGGAGACCGAAAATAAGGTTGACATTAAGATTAGCTGATTTAAGATAGAGTTCGGGTGGGGTTAGTAAGCCGTAAATAGAAAGGATTATACCGTATATAGTTAAAACTATTCCAAGGGGTATTTTAAGGTCCAGAAAATGTTTTTGGTTCATGTCACCAAAATATTATGTTTAGAATTATGGATAATATAAGAGCAGTTACACCCCAAAATTCAGGTTTTTTGGTCAGTTTTACTTTTTCGCTAAATAGGTTTTCTTTGTGGAGGCCATATACAAGTCCGACAAGTTCATTTTCATTTTTCTTTTTGGTGAACAGGCTCACTATGATAGTAACCATGAAGTCAGCTAGCCAAGCCCACCAGGCTTGATAGAAATTAGCGGCCATTTCGCTTGCGTAGTGTAGGATATTAGATTTATAAAGGATGTAATGTGTGGCGGCTGTAAGTATACCTGTAAGCAATCCCCAGAAGCCACCCCAGGGGGTTGCTTTTTTCCAAAACATTCCCAACAGGAAGGTAGCGAATAAGGGTGCGTTAAAGAATGAGAATATAAGTTGCATATAATCCATAAGGTTGGGGAAAAACTTCACGATATATGCTGTGCCTATACTTATTAGTATTCCTATAACAGTTGTATATTTACCCACTTTAAGATAGTGTGAATCGGGCATATTTTTTTTGATATAGCTTGCATATATATCGTATGTCCAGACGGTGTTAAATGCGGTGACATTACCAGCCATACCTGACATAAAGCTTGCTAGTAATGCTGTGATCACAAGTCCAAGAATTCCGTTGGGGACATAGTGAGCGATAAGAAGCGGTAGGGTTTTATTATATTCGAATGTCTCTGCTGAATTTTGATTTAGTTCTGGTAAGATGGCTATAGCGATTAATCCTGGGATGACGACAATAATAGGGACGAACATTTTTGGGAAAGCGGCTATGATTGGGGTTAATCTAGCTGATCTCATATTTTCGCTTGCGAGGGCTCTTTGGACGACGAGGAAGTCGGTTGTCCAATATCCGAATGAGAGCACGAAGCCGAGTCCTAGGACTACGCCAAGCCATTCAATACCCATTGGATTTTGGGAGGCGGTGTTAAGTGTTTTCCATGAGTGTATAAATGAATCTGGCAGTTTTTGAGCTAGGTTGGAGAGGCCGTTGGTTAATTTTAAGCCGATAAAGGTTACTGGGAGGAGGCCCAGCCATATAAGGAAAAATTGGATAACTTCGTTATATATTGAGGAGGAGAGTCCGCCCCAGAAGATATAAATTAGGACGACGCCAGCTGAGAGCAGGATGCTTTCGGTTAGGGACCATCCGAGCATCATTTCAAAAATTAGAGCCATGGCATACATACTAATTCCGCTCATCAGCACTGTCATTATTGCGAAGGATATAGCGTTTAGGGCTCTTGTAGCTTCATTGAATCTAAGTTTAAGATATTCTGGAACGCTTTTAACTCTTGAGCCATAATAAAAGGGCATCATGAAGATGCCAAGAAAAACCATTGCTGGGATGGCGCCGATCCAATAGAAGTGGACTGTTAAGATACCATATTTAGCTGAGTTAGCGATCATGCCGATAATTTCCAAAGCTCCAAGGTTAGCGGATATAAAAGCAAGGCTTGTAATCCAGCTTGGGAGAGACCTTCCGGAGAGGAAGAAATCTTCGCTTGTTTTCATATATTTTTTCAAGAAATATCCGACAGAGATGGTCACAGCTATATAGATGGTGATTATCAGATAATCGATAAAGTTAGCTTTGAGCATTGGATTCATGGTTTTGAAATTTTTTATTTTTTCAGCGATTGAATTAATGGGATTATATATTTGTCAACATCTTCATCATTTTTAGGGGTTGGGACATCTTTAAAAAGGAACCATTTTTCTACATGTTCTATTGCTTTCCCAGGTTGGATTTCGGTTAAAGGTCCGAGCGATTCAAGTTCAAGTATTTCTGAGTTGGTCCATGTTTCTGAGTTGCAGCCGAAGTCGGGATATTGAGCGTTGGGTAAATAGTCAAAGGTTTTGACAAACATATGGTTATTTCTAATATAGGCTGCCCATCCATCGACATTCATGAAGCCGGCTTTTTGAGGTGATTTTGATTTAGGGTCTTGTTTAAGAAGGACAAATTTTTTCCCCCAGTACCATCTTGGGTCAGTCATATCGGTATAAGGCCAGAGGCTAATCAAGGTATTTGGTAATAAATTTTCTGGATGTGTGCCTCTTGGTGGTAGGGGGAAGACTGCTGTTCCACCTGGGGCCATAACGGATAGAGCCCAGGCGGAAAGTTTCACAGGCCAAAGGTTTCGGTTATAGAGACGATGGACAATTTTAACTTCTGGATTATCGGGTGACATATAAATATCAATTTCTTTTTGGATACCTGTGGTTTCCTCAACTTGTTGGGTAAGTCGGATATAATCATCATATATTTCAATTTTAACGGGTTTGTTATCGGGGTAATAGGTTCTGATTGGATCTTCGGGTGCATGCCAGAGGCGGTGACCTCCATAGGGTAGCCATTCATTCCCGCCGGTTTTACCAAGCATATTTTCAAATTCTTTGAATTCGTTTTCTTGATTAATAAAGCCGAATCGGATAATTCTTGGGCCCACATCAGTGGTAACAATTAGGTCTATCTTTCCGTTAGATAGTCGGTAGCAGTTGGGCCAGCCCTTGTAATTAATTTTTTCAATTTTCACTTTACTTTGTTTACCTTGATTTGAATTGGAGATTGTTTTGTTTAAGATCATCATTTGTAAAAGCAATAATAGAGATAGTGATAGTCGGTAGATCATTGTTCTATGTCTTTTTTGTTTTTATTTAGGAAAAATATTGCTTACGGTCAGGTATTTTAAAGCGCGATTAATTATTTGTTTATCACCTTCTAATTTTTCTATCAGTTCAGGTATTTTAATTAAATTTTGGGAGAAGAATTCAAGTTCGTCATATATTGTTTTTGGTTTTAGGGTTATTCTATTTCCGGTTTGAGCAAGTTTTATCAACAGATCTGGGGACCAGTCCTCAGGCCAGAGATGGTTAAGTATGTTTATAGTTTCCTTTAATCTTTTAAGTTTTCCGGGGAATTGGTTTATCAGTTCAAGTTCTATAGATTTGTTAAATTTTATAAAAATTACGGCTTGCTTTTTAATATCGATTTCGGGTATGTTGATTAAAAGCGTTAATTTATTTCCATCGTATTTCCAGTCATTTATTTTGAAAGTTTTCTTGTTGTAATATAACCTAACCTCTTCAGGTGGGGGGGTGCCGATAATTTTTACTTGATAATTTCTTTTTTCTCCCATGCCTTCATATTTACCAGATGTTGGGTGGATAGTTACGATGAGGTTATTATTTTCATTTTTATAGGAAACCTTAGTGAGTGAATAGTTTCCTTTTAGATATTGATTTGTTTCCCCATCATCTTCATAGATCAGCGTTGAGGCGGAGTCGGTTGGGTAGAATATAGAGATTATTAATGGGTTGATAAATTTTGCTGCTGCTTTTAGTGTTTCGGGTCCCATTGGTATGATGGCGCCCTTTTTAACGTAGATGGGTATTTCATCGATAGAAAAGTATCGTTCTATTACTTTAGGTCCCTCAACGATTTCGCCACTGAAGAATTCAATCCATTGTCCTGGTGGTATCCATATTTTTCTTTTTGCGAGGTTGATATCTGGGGAGGTTGGGGAGGTGATTGGGGCAATTGTTATTTCATCGCCGAACATGTATTGGTCTTTGAAGTTATAAGCTTCTTCAAATTTAGGGTAGTCATAGTAAAGGGGGTGGACTATAGATATACCTGTTTCGTAGGTTTTTCTCGCATAAGTGTAGATATATGGAATAAATGAATATCTAAGAAGGATTGCAGATTTCATAGCTTTAAAATTCTCATAGGGGAAGGTCCAGATCCTCCTTTCGCCATTTGGATTTTTCGTCGTATGGGTTCTTAGGATTGGGCTAAAGGCGCCCCACTGAATCCATCTTGTGTAGAGTTCAGGTTCTACTGGACCTGGCAGATGTCCACCGATATCGTGGCTCCAATATCCGAAGCAGACATTTGCTGCGGTTGCTGTAAAATAGATTTGAAATTGAAGTGATGACCAATCTGAGATCACATCTCCTGAGAATCCAATTTGATATCTGTGGTTGCCCAGTCCACCCCATCTTGAGAGTATAATTGGGCGTTTGTTAGTGAAAGTTTGCATGTTTGTGAAGAATGTATAGTTTATCCACCATAACATGTTAAGTCCTTTTACGCCTGTTGTATCCCATTGTTGCCAATCGATCCACCAGAAGTCAACTCCCATATTTTCTAGCGGGCGGAGGACGATGTCAAAATATCTTCTTGCGAATTTTTTATCTGTTATTTTGAATGGGATATATTTTTTTGTGTTGGGGTCTACGCCCATTGCCCTTGCAAACTCGGGGTAAATTTCTTCATGGGGTTGAATGCCTGAGGCGGGGTGAAGGTTAAGGGTTATTTTTAAGCCCTGAGATTTACACCATTTCAAAAAGGAGTGGGGTTCTGGGAAGAGTATTTTATTCCAGGTATATCCTGACCAGCCAAGCATTTGTCCTGCTTGGTCAAGGATTTTTTTGTGCCATCTTAGGTTGAATGTTTCATGCCAGTCCATATCAATTACAAGGACATCTATAGGGATGTTGTATTCTTTAAATTCAAGGATCAAATTTTTCAGCTCTTCATCCGAATATGCCCAATATCTTGACCACCAATAACCGAACGCATAGCGTGGTGGTATAGGGATTTTTCCGGCTATTGTTATAAAATCTTGAATGGCTTGTTTATAGTCATTGCCGTAAGCGAAGAAATACCAATCTTGGAGTTGTTTGTTGGGTCGTTCTGACACCCACATCCAGTTGTCAGATGAATCTGGTATAAGGAGTGGGGTTTGGGAGTCATCTATAAATGTCCAACCATCGCGCGAGAGTAAGCCTGGGGGGAGTTTGATCTCTCCTTTTACCCCATCAAGTGTTTTAACAGTTCCGAATAAATTTTGTTTATTTTCCATACCGGGTTTCCAGGTGATAGTTGAGTCAGCAATTTTGAAGGTGATCTCAAGGTTGTCGCTGTTAAATTTCCCTGTTCCTTTTTTATATTTTAGTGTTAACATATCAGTTTCAATGAAAAGCCATCCATCTTTTTCATATGATTTATATTTTGGGGTTGGGGTGTATCTATTTATAAAGATAAGGGATGCTTTATCTTCAAATATTTTATCCTCGCTCCATTCAAGTCGTATAGTTCTCGGTGTTAGTATTGTGAACCTGACATTTTCACTTAGGACGACCGCTTCAGGATTTGGGTTTTGAGCGTGAAGACAGGGAAAAATTAAAATTAATAAGATCGCTGTGCATATTTTCTTCATGGTTGCATTAATTTATTTTGTTGTAATTTTTTATAATGTATTTCCGGGGAGTTTTTTAATTTTTCTGCGCTTTCTTCAGGGGTGATATCTCTTTGTGGATTGCCGAACATTTCATAGCCAACCATAAATTTTCTTATTTGGGCTGATCTAAGAAGTGGTGGATAAAAGTGCATATGCATGTGGAATTCGTCATATTTATTCCCATCGGTTGGTTTTTGGTGGATTCCAGCTGAGTAGGGAAATGGAATTTGGAAGAGGTTATCATATTTTACAAGCAATTTTTTTAATATATCGGCGAAGTCATTTTTCATTTTTGAGTTGAGATCGGGTAAACATTGCACATGTTGCTTTGGGATGATCATAGTTTCGTATGGCCAGATAGCCCAGAAAGGCAGGAGTGCTATAAAATTTTCATTTTCGTAGACGATTCTTTCTTTTAATTTCAGTTCCAATTCAAGGTAGTCGCAGAGGATACAACTTTTCTTTTTAGAAAAGTAGTTTCGCATGTTTTCTATTTCTTTTTTAGGTTCGTTTGGAATTGAGTTTTCTGCCCATATTTGGCAATGTGGATGTGGATTACTTGTTCCCATAATTTCTCCTTTATTTTCAAAGATCAGGACATAGTTTATGAAATCATTTTTTCCGAGTTCTATATATTGTTTGGACCATATGTTTATGACAGTTAATATATCAGAGGTGTTCATCTCTGCAAGCGTTAAATTATGTTTAGGGGAATAACAGACGACGCGGCAGATGCCTTGTTCGGCGTATGCGTGAAGCAAATCGTTTTTGTTGAAATTAACTGTAGTTGGTCTATTGGGTATAAGGGCTGGGAAGTCGTTATCAAAAACGAATGTCCTTTTATAGTTTGGATTTACATTCCCACTTGCTCTGGTATTCCCGGGGCACATGTAGCAATTGGGGTCATATTCTGGGTATGATATTTCGGTTGATGTTTCTACTTTACCAAGCCAAGGTCTTTTTAATCTTTCTGGTGAGACGAGGATCCACTCTCCTGTTAATATGTTAAGGCGGCGATGTGGATATTTGTTTAAGATATCGCTCATTTGAGTTTTACGCTAAATTTGTAAATTGCGTATTTTTCGTTGGATTGTGGTATTTGAAAGATCAAATTTTTGCCTTGGATCAGGGCGTTTTCCACTGTTTGGATTTTATCTGGATTTAAAATTTCAAGGGAATATTTTTTATTTTGAATTCCCTCCACGGTGAAGATAAATGTTTTCTCATCCGGTAGAAATTCAAAGTAGTGGATTTTTAGATTTTTATCTTCATCCCCTATTTTCACATTTTCATATACGGGGATGAACTCGAGGGAAGGTTCTATTTTTATTTTTATTGTTGTTTCATTTTGCAATTGAATTTCGGTTAAGAAGGATGAGAAATGTTTTTCATATATCACACTGAATTTTACTTTTTTATCGTTGCATAGGACTTCTTTAATTTGTGTTCCGGGGAGAAAGACGGGGGCAAGTTTTAGTTTAAATTTATCTGGGTTATCAGATATAATTTTAATTGTTATCAGCTTTTCATTCTTTTGATAGAATATATTGAAATTTGAGTTGTTTACTTTAAAATTATTTATAGTTAGTTTGTTCCAATTTGGTGGTAGTTTGGGGGAGAATTCAATGAGTTTATTTTTAGCGTCTGCGTCAAGTCCAAGTAATCCTCTTACAAGTGCCAGGGTCACTGCGAGATTAGAGAAGCCCTGATGGGGGACTGCTTCGTTCAACCATATGTTATTTTCACCTGAGAAAACCTCGCTTATATAGCCGAGTTGATTGTCGAATGTATGATCTGATATAGATAATATTGTTTGTAGGGCTTGGATAAAGAAATTTGTTTTAAATTGAGCTAGTGATGTCCATCCGCTTACGAAGGGCCAGACGGCGCCATAGTTATAACTAGAGGGGTTATAGTATTTACTTTTTCTTGACAATATTCTAATACCCCAGTCGGTTGTCAATTCTGAGGAGTTAATTTTTTTGATCGTTTCTATTGCCTTTGTTTTGTCGCAGATTTCCCAGGATATTGCGATGGTGGGGAATGGGGTTAATTCACTAACTAGTTTGCCATCTTGGTTGAAGGCGTAGGCATAAAATTTATTTTCAGAATCCCAGAATTTTTCTTCGAAGGTTTTCTTTGCCTTTATGAGGAGTGTTTCTGCTTTTATTTTATATTCCCTCTCCCCTATTGCTTCGGAGAGTTTAGACATTGCGTATATAGCTTTGATCCATATAGCGGACAGGTAGATATCCGAGCCTATTTTTGTAAGTTCTCCGTACTCTAGGGCGCCTAAGCCAGCTTTTTTGTTATCCATAAGTCCATCTCCATCGGAATCCGTTGAGAGGCAAAATTCAAAGGCGTTTAGTATGGATTTCCAGCTTGATTTAATAAATTCAATGTCGTTAGTAAGGCGGAAGTAGTCATACATAGCTACTATGTAGAATGGGGTTGTATCGGCGTGGATATATCCGTAGTGATACTTTCCGAACCAATCGACATAGGCGGCTGCTTGAGTTAGTTCATGGGCCATTTTTCCATCGTTTCTTTGCCATTTTTGTGTAAATTTCAGGGCATCTTTAGTTGTTGAATATGCGCAGTAGCTATTTATTGCGAATGAGTTTATGAACGCATCTCCGCCGAAGAACCATCCGAAGCCTGGTCTTCCGCTGTAGCCTGAGACGCCAAGGCCGGCGACAAGTCCGGTTCCTAGATCAGGATTTGAGACCATGAGGTTATCATAAGATATTTTTGCCCATTCGAAAGCGAGGTTAATTTTGGGATCAGGGGTATAAATTTTAAGTGTTGAGTTTTTAATTTTATCATAGTGTTCAAATGTTTTCTTGTAGTATAGTTCAGGGTTTTGTAAAAGTTTAAAATATACAGATTTAACGGAATCAAATTTTCCTTTTCCACCCGTTATACATATGGGGATATAATAATTTTGGAATTTATATGGTTTGTCTATTTCAATGATAAATTCAAGAGGGTTATCGGAGAGCATATGGGCTGGGGTGTAAGAAATTCCCTGTGCTAAGGGTGAGCCGATAATTCCGTGGTTTTGGGCTGTTGGTTCAGATATTATGTATGCCTTTATTTCATCACTCCAATATGAAAATTGCCCTCCTATTCCTGCGGGCCACATTGGTTGAAGCACAGGGATAAAGCTGCATATAATTTTGATCGGGTTTAGATTATTTACTTTTAGAAGGATCAAAGAGCCTGGCTCATCTATAGGAGTTATATATATCGCATTAATTGTGAAAAATTGAGATGAGTATGAAATAATTGTAGCTGATGGGGTCACGGTGATATATTTTAGCACATCCGATGATTTTAACGGCGTTGTTGAATTTTCAATGAGAAATGAGAATTCAAAATTTCGCAAAATTTTCAATGGGTAAGCCCATGCTTCAAATCTTCCGTCTTCATATCCCAAGATGGCGAATTTCCTACCAACTTTTCCCATAGGTTTTGTGCTTTGGGCGATACGTTCAAGGGTGATGTCATCGTAGATAATTTTAAATTCCGGAATTAATCCGGGGTTAGTTTTTATTTCTTGGTGATTTTCATTTATTATTAGGAGCAAAGCGATCAATATAGTATTCATGGCGATGGGTAATTTTTATTTTGTTGTGTATGGGAATACGCTTATACGCAGTCGTGCGCAACCCATTGGTATAAGTGTTATATCTTCTATCGGTTCATTAGAGACAACTGGGCTTTGTGGGAGTAGACCAACTAATCCATTATTTTCAAGTTTCCATTCGGGGAGTTTTCTTGCTTTAGCAGTAAGTTCTATTGGGGAATTTTCAATTGAGAAGGGTTGATATGACAATGTTTGGGATAATTTTGATATTTTTATATTTTTTTCTGGGGATAGAGTATCTATCACTAATGCGTAATTCCAGGGACTTTGGGGGAAGACTTGAAAAGCTGGGAATTCATCATTTTCGGTTTTATATTTTTCCCACTTTTCTTTTATCTTCAAGGAGAAGGCGAGTGGTCCCATATAGATTGAGACGCCGTTTTTATTTTTACTCCAAATTTTAGCTTTTATTTTCATAGGGAGTTTAAGGGTGATTGAGTCGTTGTTTTTCCAAGTGTTTTTAAGGATGAGCCAGGTTGGAGGGGTTACATTTATGTTAACTTTTTTACCATTTACATATAGTTCTGGTTGGTCGCACCAGGTTGGGATGCGCAGTACGATTGGGAAGCGATCTGGCTTTTTAATAGAGATTTTGAAGGTGATTAATTCGCTAAAGGGATAGTTTGTGATTTCAGTTATTTTCACCCATTGTCCTAAATTTCCCACTTTTGCTTGGACAGTTGAGTTTGAGTAGAACACGGCGGCGATCCCATTATCTGGGGTAGCCATCCATAGATGTTGGGCAAAATATGGCCAGCCGAAGGAGACATTATGCTGACAACATCTATATTTCCAGGGGTTATATGATAACATATCTCCGGGGTTATCAAACATTGGTGATTTGTTAGATGTATCAAGTTGCACCATATTTGGTGCGGTTAAATAATGTAGTCCTTTCAGGTCTGGTGTCATTGAGGCGGGTAATGAATTAAAGGCGATTTCTTCACATCTATCCGCCCATATGGGGTCGCCGGTTATCCAAAGCATTACTTCAAAGCTGTGCATGAATTCGACCATAGAGCATGTTTCTGCGGCTTGTCTTGGGTCGGTGAACCCGTCCCTTGCATTTTCATCTGCAGCGAACATACCTCCTGGGACTTGGCCAAAGGTTGACATTATTGAATCGTAGATTAAGTAAGCTGACTTAAGGTAGCGTTCATCGTGGGTTAACAGGTAATACAGGGCTGGTTCTTTAAATCCCATTGTTAAATTAACGCCGTGCCAGGTTGGGATAGACCCGGACCAGTCAGCGGTTCGTTCGTGGTTTATGCGTGCGAGGTCAAGCAGCCATTTCTCACCCGTAAGATTATAAAGCCATAGGATATGAAAGAGGTTTTCTCCGCCTCTCCACCACTGCCATATTCTTTGTGAATATTTTGGGATAACTTTATAAGGGTAATAGTCCGCATGTCTATATTTTTGTTGATCATAGGATAAAAATTTATTCAAAGGGAGGGAGTGAACCCAGCGGAAATAATTTAGTAAGAGATTTGTAATTCTTTTATCTTGGGTTGCTTCATAATAAGTTCGGAGGGCATATATCATAATCATATTAGGCCAAAGGTCGTAAGCTTCTTTATTAGAGATTGGTCCGAAGTATCCATCTTTATCTTGATTTTTAAGGACGGCCTCAATCCAGCGTTTAGATTCTTGGATTATTTGTTTGTTTTCAAGTATATAGCCTAGGTCGATAAAGCCTCTCAGCCAATATGGAAGTTCCTCCCAGCCAAATTGGGGGAATTCGGGGGAGGACCAGGCATTTTCTTCAAATTTACACCATTGGCTGATTTTCATAAGGTTACCTGTAAAGCCCTGTGCCATAAGTTCAAGTTGAGATTTCAACCAGCCGTTTGGTTTTATATGTCCGATGGGGAGTTTAATAAGGGCGGAAGTTTTGAGTGGTGGTCTTGTCCCTTGGTAATACTTATTATATGACTTTTCATATGAAAGTTTATTTATTGAAGTTACAGTTAGTTTTTCTTCTTTGGGTTGAGATATCGCTACATAAAGGAGAGAGATAGCGATTAAAGTTATTTTTTTAATCATGGCTAGTAATTTAAATTTTGTTTTTATTTGATGAATATCATCTTTTTAGATAATGTTGTGTTATTTGATAGTTTTATCAGGGCGTATAGATAAAAACCGCTTGGCAGATTGTCCAGGCGCAGTTTAATGAAATGGTCACCGGGATGAAGGTAGAGATTTTCAATTGTTTTTATTTCTTTTCCGGTTAGGTCATAAATTTTAATTGAGTAAAAGCCTTCGTTGTTTATTTTAAAATGTATTGTTGTTGATTCATTAAATGGATTGGGGTAATTTTGTTCAAGTTTCATAGGGTTGTTGTGATTGGGGTTAATTTCTTTTAAGTTTGTTTGAATCTGATGAAGGTCTATAAGAAATCTTGCCGCTATTCCGGCCCAGATATATGTTTTGTGCCATCCAGCCCAGTTATCGTCTGGGCTATAGAGTTCCCAGAACCAGTGGTTTGTTTTAAGGTTATAAATGATGTTGTTTAGGACTTTATCGGCGAGTTTTTTCGCTATATCAAGATATCCATAATTTATCAATCCTCTAAAGATCAAGTATTGCCATTGCACCCATACGGGTCCGTTCCAATAGCCGTGGGGGTTGTAGTATTTATCAGCTGCTGAGAGGGTTGGCACTCCATATTTTCTCCAGAACTCAGCTGGATTTAGGAGATGTTGGATAAGTTTTTCAGCTTGTCTTTGGGTTGCGATCCCGGCCCATAGGGGTAGAAATCCTATGATTTCTTTTCTTTTTAGATCATTTGGTGCTTTATAGCCAAAATCGTGATCTATTTTATGGACATGATAATAAAATCCTGTTTCTTCATCCCACATGTATTTATTTATTAGTTCGCTTTTTTTGTTAGCTTCGTTGATCCAGTAGTTATATTCATCTTCTTTTCCTAATTCTTTAGCCATATTTGCTAATGATTTTGCTTCCATTACGAGCATGCAGTTAAGGTCGAGGGCTTCAAAGTTGCTAGGCCATCCAACTTGGTCCCACACAGCTACATAGCCATCTCTAACGCTTTCAAGAACTGCGTGTCCGCCCCATTCACATAGTCCATCTTTATCTTCATCTCTATTTTCAAGCCAAAATTTATAGAATTTTTTTCCGGATTCATATGCTTCTTTGAGGAAATTTTTATCTTGGGTAACTTTATAAATTTCCCAATTTTCCCAGTTGAACCATGGGGCTGAGGTAGTATATTGGTTCTGATATGGAATGGTTTCGTCAAGATAAGGTCCGGTTCTATAATTTATGTATCCGTTATCCCATTGTCTTTCCATGTAAACTCGTTGGGAGTTCATAGCAGATTGAGGGTCCATGTAGACATATGCCAGCATTGTGAGGGATTCATGGAAAACTTGTCCGGCGTGGCCCCAGCCCCAGGTTGGTTCTCGTGAATAGACGTAATAGTTATATGAGCATTTACCCTCTGGGGGGAGGATACATTGTCTTATAAGGTTGAAGGCATTCCAGTAGAGCATTTCATAATCGGGGTTTTGAAATTCAAGGGGTGGGATTTTTGAATAGATTTTTTCATTCAGATTTATAAATTCATTTAAATTGAGTTTAAAGAGGGATTTAGCAGAGTCAATAATTTTTTGAGGGTTGCTTCCCCATTCATATACACCTCGGATTATTTTAAAGGATGTGGTATCCTTGGGGTTTAAATGGGCATCTATTTGAAATGCTATAACTTTTACATTTGGGCGCGAGATATTTTTAGTTAGTATATCGTTTTGTGCGTCAAGATAGAAGGAGTCCAATGAAGTATATACAGCGTATGAGTTTGCATTTGTGCTAACTATGAATATATTCATCAGTTCCCTTTGGAATGGGACGTTGTGCTCAATTGTCCACCCATCGGGTTCTTCAATGTGTTTAAATGTGAAGGTATTTTCAATTGGGATATATTGAACATCACTAAACCAGTTTTGGGTAGATATATATGGATATAGAGATATTTTGACTGAGGATTGGCTTTCATTAATAATTGTTATCTCATGGATAGCGAATCTGGAGCTATAGACGAGGAAGAAGGCATCACATTTTACATTTTCATAGGGGTAATAGAAATATTTTACAAGGTCGCTGTATGATGCGGTTATGGTGGGTTTTTTATAAAGATGTTTCAAAAGATATTTAAAATCGGTTTTAATTTTAAAAGCTAGGTGTAAATTTCCTGCTTTGTCTGTTTCAAAATTAACCCCTTTATCAGGTATATACCAAACGAACTGATATCCTTGGTCAACTATGAATTCTGATCGTTCGGTGCTTGCGGCGTAAGTCGTATATATTGGGTCAGATTCTGTAGCTTGCAAGTTGGAGAGGAAACTTTGGCTTATAGTCAAGTTATATAGAAGGGGTATTAACAAGATCAGTGGTGAGATATAAATTTTAATATAATTTAACAACATATTTCTCACCGTTTTTAATTTTAAAATTAAAGTGATGGGAAGTTGATTTTTCTTTTATGTTTAAAACAATATTGTTAGATAAATCTGTGATTTTAACAGAAAATTCTTGTTTACTTTTTAGATTTATTGAGATGTTTATTTCTTTTGATGAAATTGTTTCAGATAGCATTTGAATATTAAATATGTACATTTGGAGGTTTGATATACCAAATTTTTTAATTTTGCTAATTTCAGGCAAGCTAGGGGAAAGGAAGAATTCAAAGATTGAATTTTTATCCGGTATTTTTTCTCTTATGCCTAATATATCCCTGATAATGAATATAGGTAGCGTGGCGCCCCATCCATAGGCTTCACCGCCTGGGTCTTTATCATCCAATGGCCAGAATTCGCAAGAAACGCCAGGTACTCTATACATAAAGGGGGAGGAGTTATTTGCTTTAAAAATTTCTCTTTGATCTAAACGTTTGTAAACTTTTTCAGCTATTTTTGCTACTAATTTTGCGGATAGTAGTCTTTCATTTGCGTTCCAGGCGGCTTCGCAGTAAGTAAGTAGTAAAGGTGGCCATTCGAGATAGTTAGGATTATTTGAGAAGTAATCAAATGACCATTTTATTGAGTTGGTTTTTTCTTTCTGTATAACATTACAGGCGACTGGGGATAGTTGCATAACATCATAATAGTCAAGTATTATATGCTTTTTTGTTCTTATGTCAATGTCCCAGAACCAATTTTTTTGAAACATTGAGTTAATTTTTTTGATACTTTGTGTTTTGATGGAATTCCACATCTGGATATCTTTTTCATAACCTAAAATTTCAGCGAAGCTTGCGAGGATATTTGCAGCTTCAGCGATTGAGGATTCAAGGTCTACTGGGGCGACAAAGTTCACGGTATCTCCTTCGAGTTTTCCGTCTCGCAGAAATCTCTTTGAGATATCTTGTCCTGATTCCCAGGAATTATTAATGGTGAGCCATCCATCTTTTGTTCTATTTTCAAGCCACCAGTTGACATAAGATTTGAGATGGGGATAGAGTTTCTTTACCCAGGTTGTATCCCTGGTACGTAGAAATATAGATAGTATAGTTTTGAATGGGAAGCACCACATTGGGGCTGTCCCGCATTCTGAACCATCGGATGAGATCATATTGACACTTCCATCTTCCCTTACACAGGGTATATTTGGAGCTAGTGCATTTTGGAAAGTTCCAAGGATTACTTCTTTTGCCAGTTCTGGGTCCACATAGCTTAAAGTTAGCATATCGATGCTTGTCTCAGCTAGAACTAGGCGGGGTGAATGAATTTGCATTCCATCCCATGGATGTTTAAATATACCAATTGGTTTTCTCACATTCATTCGTAGTGTTTCAAAGTCATAGACCCATCCATGTTTCCAGTGTTCTGGCCAATAGCCGATTAAATAGGGGGCATTTTGCCAGAAAGAGTTGTCTTCTTTGAGTTTTTCTTCGAGGGCTTGTTTCCAAGTTTTCATTGATAGATTTAAATTCTCAATCGCTTTTGACTCATTTGGGCCTTTTGTCAACACAATTACGAAAGAGAGCGTATCTTTAGGTTTAACTTTAACTTTAAAGGTTATTAGACTGTAAAGAGGTCCGCTACCGCGAATATAGACTGGGCCTTCAATTGTTGTTGTATCGTTTTCCTTTAGCCATTTTGTCCAAAGGATTTGATCGGCTGTTGCTTTATATGCGATTGGTGTGATGTTTGAGCCGAGCGCAAATACATCACCGTAGGCCCAAATTTTAGCTATGAGAGAATTCAATGATTTTACAAATTTTGAGGTTAAACCGTCGCTTCCCCACCAGGGGGTTTCCCAGAGCCCATAGATGTTTGTTGAGTGTAGAAAGATAATTTTATCGTTGTTGTTATTATTGATGATTTCAACTAAACAAGCTAGTGAGTTTTCGTAAGTTAAGAAGTATTTAAAGCTAAATTGTAAATTTTCAAATATAAAGTCGTAGGTGAAGATATTTTTTGAGTGGTATTTGGAGCAGAGATGTATTTGCAATTTTTTAAAATCATCGCTTGAGGTTATTGAAGTTCCGTTTACAGATATGCTGTGATAGATAGCAGATATATAATTGACATAACTTTTGGTGCCTCCGCCGTAGCTTCCTGGGAAATTTCTCAGCCAAAACCCGAAGCCAAGGGGTGGGATTGAGCGTAGGACGCCGTTTCGGTTGAGAACCATTGAGTGGTATGGGTTATCAATATATCCGTGTGGTGTATAGCAATCTTTTGGGAACGAGTTATTTATTTTTATTTGGGATATTGAAACACAGCATATCAGATGAAACATTATTGAGAGGGTTGTTATTTTCATTTTATTAGTATAATTTTTCTTGTAATTATTTTAGCTTTTTTATTTATCTTAAGGACACATAGATACATCCCTGAGGGTAGCTCACGGAGTTGTTCATCCTTTCCGTTCCAATAGAAGTTGTGCGTTCCTTTATTGAGCGAGCCGGAATAAATAACTTTAACTTTTTGGGCGAGGATATTATAAATTGATAATTCAACATAACTTTTTTCTGGGACATTAACTTGTATTAAAGTTTGTAGGTTAAATGGATTTGGGTAGGGTTGGTGAAGTTCAAAATCAGATATTTCTTGAGTTGGATTATTCACCAAAGTTGGTTTTTCAAGGATGATATAGGCGAAGCTATATAGATCAAACATAGTTGCCCATTGGTTTGGGTCATTATTAACTTTTGTAAATTTTATATTAAATCCGATTGTATCGCCTGGTTGAAGTTTTAGTCCAGCGTATTCATTTTTGGGGATAGCCATTTCGATTGATATTTGGGGGAAATTGATATTTATTTTCAGGTTTATTGTTGTTAGATCGAAAACCTTGCGGTTAAATTTTTGTTGATATCTAGGGTCGTTATCCCACATTCCGCCAGGTCCGCCTAGGCTTATGCTATAAGAGCGGACCTCTGGGGATGCGTCCCAAGAATTAACATATTGAAATTCGCCTGTTGAGAAATTAATTTTCATTGTTGTATTTCCGCTTCCCCACCACCATCCATCATTTTGAAAGTCGAAGAAGAATTCGGGGATCCCCACATTTTCAAGATGAAGTGCTAGATAGAGGGAGTCGTTATCGTAACACATAAAAAGTTTCGGTGAATAACCAATTTGAGTAAAGACAACGGAGTCGCATATCAATTCCCATGTATTTTCGATAAAGCCATCAATAGTTGGTTTTTGTTGAGCGAGGGGGATATATAATTTTAGGCGATATCTTGGATACAGGTCTTGTCCATCTATGTAGCCATCATTGTCTGTGTCGGGATTAAGGGGGTTACTACCGTCAAAGGTTCCGTTACATATTTCGCTTTTATCATCTAATCCATCGTGATCTGTATCTTTTTCAAAGATTGAGGTGCCAGCCTGTGATTCATCAATTGGTGCAAGAGGGTCATAATCTGGGATGCCATCGTTATCGTTGTCGGGTGCTTCACATATAAATCCCCAGGGTATTTTGATATCTTCATATGAATTAAATGTTCTAAAAATTTTGGCTTGGAAATCGTAGTGTTCACCGCATGGGGTTTTGAATTCCCAGGGGATATCTCCGTGAGCCATTTCGGGGTGGTTATTTTCATTATAAATTGCATCTATTGCGTGTTGGACTTCGTGGACGAAAACCCATGTGAGGTTATAATTTAGAGTTGGGTTTCTACCTGGATAGATTACATCCGTTACAGGTGGCCATTGTATGTGTGAGAATCCGATTTTTCTTGGTGGTCCTTGCAATCCAATATTTGTGACACCCCAGGACCAGTAGCCGAAGACGGCGGTTGTAATTCTACAGATTATGTCATATTGTGTGCTAAGGACCCCAAGATTTTTTAGATCGGTTCCTGTTTTGATTGTGCTTCCCCAGGCATCGTTTGGGTTTGGGAATTCGGTATAGTTGTCAATTATTATGTAGTAGGGCAAGATATTTAATTTCATATAAGAATTTCGCCAATAAAAGCGCCTTGCTTCTTCAATCATAAGTTTAATTTTTTCAATTTCTAAATCTGAGATTTGTCCTTTATTTGTATTTTTATATATGACGATAGCAACCCTAAGGGTAGCATAGGAATATAAATTTTCCCCTGGGGGTGATGTTTTTGTTTCAACTTCGCTAGATTGAGCTATTTCGTTCATTAAATTATCTCTTGCGGAGATTTTATAGTAATATATTGTTTCTGGTGTTAGGCGGGAGTCTATGAAGAAGGTGTCAAGGCCGGTATATCCGACTATGTTCCATGCTCTTTCACTTTGGGATCGTCGGTAGATGTTATATCCAACGATTTTGGAGTTAGTTTTATGGAGGGGTTCCCATGTTAAGGTTACAGTTGTTTTTTTCGGATAGGTTAAGAGATTTTGAATTATGTCTCCTATTGGGTCAGTTACTTCAATTGAGTGAGGGCCTGATACTCCGGATTGATTTTTTGAAAAGATAATATATCCATATTTTAATTCTTGGGATGCGGATGAATCAACAAATTCTGTTGTAGTTAAATTTTGAGATATTAAATGATAAAGGTTTCTTAATCTACCGTCTTGTATTGTATCGTTCAATTCTTTTCTATATATGATATAAGAGCAATTTGGGATTGGGTTCCAATTTAAAATTCTTTTTCCGCTGCTATCTCTTGACATGGTTATTTTATCGGGAGGTTCAGGGAAGGTAATTTTGTTGAGATATAAGGTTTGTGGGAATCTTGCCCAAGGTATATTAGTAATTGAATCAATTAAGGTTCCTGATTCGTTATAGGATTTGCAGAAAAATTTAATATAAATTTTGTCACCGACATTAACATTTTTAAAATTAGCTAGTTCAACTCCAAAGGTGCCATTTCCGGGTATATTTGGTTCAGCTGATGTATCCCATCTTGGGGCATTTTCAGTTAGAATTAGGCTGTCATTAGCATTAAGGAAAACCGTGAATGAAGTAACTGGGGGTGTGTGTTTGCAAAGGGTTCCATCTGAGTGTCGGACGAAATTTTTGAAGTAGATTGAATCTTGGGCGGTGAGTGTTGAAATGTTAAAAAATGTAACGAGTAGAATTACGGTTTTCATTTGTTTTAGTGATTTATTTTATTGATATACCTATTCCTATCATGTGGGCAAAGCCAAGAACTTTATAGTGGCTAAGGGAGTAGTCAAATTTAAAGTTGTATTTATTTACTTTCCATTTAGTTCCCATACCGGCGGAGTAATCTGCCACACCGTGATTAAATTTGTATCCAATTCGGAGAAAGAACGCATTTTTAAATCCAGCTTCAAGACCTGAGAAAAGCAAGGGTTGTCCGGTGTTTGGTTTTAGGCCTGTGATGCTTACAGTTAACTTGTAGTCATTACTTTCGATCAGGTCCATACTGGCACCAAAGTTAAAACTTGTTGGGAGCGGGTAGGATTCATTAACAAACTTTAGTTCTGAGCCGAAGTTGGAAATTTGCATTGCAAATTTGAAGTTTCTGAAGTCGGCGGTGTACATAGCGGCGAAGTCAAAGGTAATTGCCTTAGCGATAAAATTTTTATAGAGCGATGAGAAGATATACCCGATAGAAGCGCCGAATGTGACTCTATCTGTGAAATATCTTGAATAGCTTATGGCAGTTTTGTAGTTATAGGCATAAAATGTCTCACCGGTTCCATCGGGTCTTAGTGGAGTTCTGACCTCCATTTGATCGGTATAGAGCGCGTTTATTGATACAGCTATGGTTCCGATTCTATTTAAATTGATGGAGAGGGCGACAAAGTCGTGATTTATTTTTGCGAACCAAAAGTTATGATTAAAAGTTATATTTATTCCTGGGACTCTTGCGAGAGCTGCTTGATTATAATAGGTGGCTTCCGCGCCGTCAGCAAGGGAGATATATGCATCTGCTAAGGCGACGGCTCTGGGGTTAACACCTATTTTAAGGAATTGTCCATCAGCGCTTCCGGGTCTATTATACTGGGAGTAAAGGGGGGAAAGGAGAAGTACTGTTATTAAAATTTTCCACCGCATGGCTCAAGAATTTTATTTTATAATTACAAATTTACCCACTTGGACATTTCCCGTTTTAAGGTCTTCAACGGAAAAAAGGTATATACCACTTGAAACAGCTTGGCCGACGTTTGAAGTCAGATTCCAGTCCTCGTAACCTCTGTTAGGATCGTTGTGATAGATTGTGTTTACAAGTTCACCAGCTACGGTGTATATTCTTATAATACATTCTGGTGGAAGATTTATAAATTGAATTTTTCTATCCTGCTCCATCCATTTTCTACCTATAGCTGGTTTTTCCCAGGGTGGGTTATAGGAATAGTATGCTATATCGCCTCTGTAGGGATTTGGCACTACAGCGACTTTACCAACGGTTTGGGGTGGTGCTGTTCCGGGGACAGCTTTTTTAGCATTTGCATTTATACTTGATTCAAGTGCGGGGAATCCAGCTACTGTATCCGGTTTTGAGAATGAGGTTACGGAATAAAAGTATTCGAAGTTATTTAGGAGACCTTCATCAACAAATTCGTGTGTTAAACCGGTATTATAGCCAAATGGGTTGTTGGGTATGTCAAACTCAGCTAGGAGTGTCCAGGGTCCGGTGATACTTTGTGTACTTTTATAGACTCTGTATCCTTCGAAGGGTTTTGTTTCTCCATCAGCTCTGTAGGGGTCGGTATATGTTTCGGGGTTAACGTCACCGGGTTGAGGGTCCCAGCGTAGGATGACCTTATGATTATCTTCTACAATTCGCAAAGGGGGTGGAGGGGGTGGTGAAGGTATTTTAAAGTTTCGTTGGGCAAGCCAATCAGCTGTTTTAACATTAGCGAGCAAGCCATCAAGTCCTTTCCCAAGGATTTGAGCGACCATGAAATGGAGCGTATCACCGACGTTGAGGTTCAGCGGTCCGAATGCTATAAAAAATTGCGAGCCCGTTGGTACATGTTGATTTTGCATTATTTGGCCACTTGCCATAAGGTTATATCTATCCGCATCTCTTGGGGTTAAAACAAAAGACCAAATCCAAGTCCATTTGAGGGAATCTTTATTTATATTTTCTGGTGGATATATTTTAACTCCGATAGGGCCATAGGCGTTTCCATCGACGCCTCCTGGGTAATCAATGGCGATTCCGAGATGTTGGTTGGGATAATAGATGGAATAATCGTCAACGGCGAAATCCCATCCAGGGAGGCGGAGGCCTACGTTTCCGTCTAGCCAGTATGCTATGAACACTTCTTTGAGGTTAAATTTTGTGGGGATTATATAAAAGCGATAAAAAATAATCTCATCAAGTGGTGGAGTACTCCAGGCATAGCTTGTTTGAATTACATCAAGATACATTGGTTGGTGGTTTGGGATATTAAGCACATTATAGTCGCTATATTTACAAACGAAGTCTTGGTCAGAGACACCGACATAGTTTGGCCAATAAGGTATATTAACAACTTGGTTTCTTCCAACGACCCAGATAGTATCCCAGTCATTTGCGGTTGGATAAAACTCGAAGAAGCTTCCCCAACCGGTTGTTACAGAGACGAGGGTATCTCCGTTTGGGGTAATTCCACCGATCCAGATACCACCTTCACCGATATGTTCTTCGCCAGAGCCTGGGGGATATTCGCAATATATCAATCCTCTATAGTTTGTTTCAGCTCTCCATAGAGCTCCCATATTTGTAACTAGTTGTAAAACTTTGCCTGCGTTGTGAATTTTCCAATCGAGGCGCGCCTTTTGGGAGAATGTTAAGGAAGTAATAAGGATAAAAAATATTGGTGAAAGTTTTAGCCTCATGATTTGAAGTTAATTTAATTTTTTAAAAATCAATTCTAAAGCCAATTCTGATATTTCTTAATGGTTCAAATTGTCTTGGGTCCATAAGGCGATATATCTCAAACCAGTCAAAGTATTGGTTTGTAGGGGGTTTAATATCTCCATATCTAAAAGGTTTGCCTGTATATGTATTAAATCCATATGCTATTTGTATATTTCGTTGGTTAAATATGTTATATACATCTACTTGAAGGGAGAGTTTAATTCTACCAATGTTAAAGGATTTAATAAATTTAATATCGGTTGAACTGAGTATAGGTCCGGTGGAGGTATTTTCTTTAATTTGTGCTTCAGCTGGATCGTTAGTCCATGGTGTATATGGATAGCCTGAGGATATTCTTGAGAGGACTGTTAATTGCCAATTGTCAGGTAGTTTAAAGCCGAATACATTGATAGGTTTACCTTTAGGTGATGAAAGTGATATATTTAGAATGAGTTGGTGTCTTAGGTCCCAGGCAAGGCGTCTTTCTCTGATTGGGTTTGGGAAGTCAGTTATGGAACGGATATAGTCCTCAAATGATGAGGAGGAGTATCCATTTGCCCATTGGAGTGTATAGGTGAGGTCTCCAAAGAGGGGCTCGATTGGTTGACGTCCAATTTTAATTTCTATTCCTCTAGCTCTAGCATATCCATTGTTATCGTAGAGGTCGACTGGTCTTCCCATAGCGGCGAGTAGTCGTATTGTGCCGACTTGTTTAGCGATATCTTTCGCATAGACTTTTATATCAAGTAGCCAGTTGTGGAGCAGTTGACTTGTCAGTCCGAATTCATATAAAATCGTTTGTTCATAATCTAACTTTGGATTTCCAGTGAAGCTGCCTGTATATGGGTCTCTATAGAAGAACTGAAGTTCTGGGAGTTGATAGAAATGTCCGTAGGAGAAAAACATCACCATATTTTCTGATATTGGGAATGAGATTCCGAAGCGGGGACTAATTTTATATCTAATTTTTTTACCATTCCAATCGGCTTTTAAGCCGGTTGCTTCTTCCCATTGTTTTTTCCAGTCGGGGTTGTCAATAGAAGTTCCAAGCATAAACCAATCCATTCTTAGGCCTGCATTTATTATCAAGATTTCCTTTTCAAATTTATCTTGAATGTAGAAGCTGCCTATGCTTGGGTATGAATGGAAGAACCATCTTATTTTGCCGAATTCAGGGAATGGTCCTGGGGGTTTAGGGGAATAGGGGCCTTTTTTATAAAGATATTCTCCATAATATGATAGATTTGCTCCGCCATCTTGTATATCAATATATCTTAGATCGTGGTATTGTAATTCAAAGCCTGTTTTCATAAGGTGTTCGGGGTGGATTTGAGAGGTTAGATCGAATTTTATAGTATATGTAGATGTTTTATCATCTCTCCAAATGCTTTCATATCCTTGAGCATCGTAAAATCCGGTTAATGGATCGAATTGAGGTTGTTTAATTGTTGAGTAAATTGAGTCGACATCTCCATTTTCATTTCTTTTTATGATCCAAAAATCAGCTGGGGTTTTCCCATTGAGGGAGCCTTTGTAGGATACGGATAAATGGCCAAGTTTGAGGGTGTAATAGGTAGAGTTAGAGAGTATGTGTGTTAGGGTAAATATTGAGGTAGAGGTATAGCGATTATAGTTAGCGGAGTGGTCGGGGTAAAATTTCCATAGCCAATTAAAATCGCTCCACCTTTTCCAGTTACCGAAGTAGCTAAAGCCGAGTTTTATTGCGTTTGAAATGTCCCATTCGATTTTTCCTGTTAAATTGAGCGAGTTATCTTGTTTTTCTTTAAATTTTAACAGGTTAAATAGATTAATGGTTTGTCTACTTCTATTATTGTTATAGGGTGTGTTAGTTATTTGTCCACTTGTTGAAAGGAAGAAGGTCAAATTTTTATAAAGGAGGGGGCCGGCAAGATAGAGTGAGCCGTAGTGCGTATCATATATATTGTTGAAGATTTTAACTTTATCGGTTTTATATTCAATGCCACCTGTTAACTTTTTACTTCCACTTCTGGTAATTATATTAACGACGCCGGATTGCGCTTGGCCATATTCGGCGTTAAATCCACCGGTTAGGAGTTCAACTTCGCTGACATCGACGACGTTTAATTCGAGGACGCTTCTTCCACCATATAGGGGGTGTGTGACTGGCATACCGTCGATCAAAAACAGGACGTCTCCGCCACGACCTCCTCTTATATGGACATCCTTTACACTTTCATCTCTCAGTTGTAGTTGCATACCTTGTGGTAGAATTAGGAGTTGTGGTATGACTCCGGAGACAACTCCTCCTTGGAGTTTAAATATATCACTGCTAAACTCCATTCCCGGGATTTCAAGGATTTCTTGTCTTGAGACGGTTCGTCTTGTTGAGGTGATATCTTTCTGTATGGCTTTTTGTTCAGCTGAGACTTCGATTGGTTCAAGTTGGATTTCGGATGGTTCCATTTCAAAATTTACTTCAGTTGTCAGATCGCTTTTTACCACCACTCCTTTTACTGTGACGCTTCTGTATCCGATATATGAAGCTACGATATCGTAGGTTCCTGGTGGAACTCTAAGGATGAAATAGTTGCCATTTACATCAGTTGCTGCTCCGAGGTTAGTTCCTTTTATAAGGACATTTGCGCCGATAAGTGGCTCACCGGTTTTTTTATCTTTAACTGTGCCTTTGATTTTTCCGGTCTCCCCGGCTATTACGGGGATATTTATCATCAGATGGAGAAGGGCAAATATATAGAAAAGTTTTAACTTCATAGCGGATCAAATTTATTTAATTTTAAAAGAGTTAAGGAGATTACGCGCAAAAATTTTAACATCATTTTCACTCATGAAATAGAGTGGGAAACCAAGCACTGCAACATTATATATTGTTCCGTAATAAGCGATTCCAATCACTCTACCTCTATAGTACCAGAATTGGCTATCTTTAGAATTTTGATAAGTATAAATAGGTCTTGCGAAGCCAGCTCTTTGTAGGAACAGGTCTATTTCGCCGAGTTTTCCGTAATATGGGAAAGTTGTAGCGAGCTTAGCGGAATCAACTGCGATGTTATTAAACAAGCCGATTCCTGAGGCAAGAGTAAAGTCGCCGATGATAGATGTTTCATCAACTGACATAACGTGTAAATATTCGTGGACGAAGGAGGTTGGTTCAAAAAAAGCTGGGAAATTTTGTCTCCATGCAAATGAGCGCATGATTCTCCATCCGCTAACGAGCAAATTGCCACCCACACTTAGGTAGTCCTTAAGTGTATCCGCATATTGAACGATCTCTTTAGGTTTTATTGTTGGTTTATCATCGGCGTGCCAGACGATCAATTTGTATCGTCCAATTACATCTCTCGTAATAGTTTCACCTTTAGATATATCTATTTGATCTGTGGTTTCAAAAACCCTTGTATAAAAGTTATCAGTGCTATCATCATTAGCTTTTATTCCGGAGGGGAAATTTCTTTCATCTGTGTTATCAACTATAAGGATTTCTCTATCAAATTTCGGTTTAATTAGTTTAATTTTGACTGAATCACCTATGGGGTCTATAAGATTTGTATTATCTCTGGAAATAACTTTGATTGTGTGTTGGCCCTCGAGCGGGGGTTTGAAATCGTTTGGTTTAATGTAGGTGGCGGTATCTTTTGTCCAATGCCATTGGCCTCCATCCACTGACCAGGCGTATTCAACTATTTCGCCATCTTGATCTTTACCTTTAAAGGTTAGGGGTATACCTTGCCACCAATCGGTAGTATTGTCGATGACGAAGAATTGTTGATTTTCCAATGGAAAGGATATTTTCGTTGAGGGTGGGATTGCTTTACGCGTGTAAAAAATCTTTTCAGCTGGTGTTGGGTCGACGGCACCGTCATTATCTACGGCTCTTACTTGAAATTTTTGCATATTGATTTCATCACTTGATTCAAATGCTATAGTCAGACTTGTTTTGTCGGTTTCCTCCCAATCTTTAATAATGGAATCCCCTATAATTAGGTGATAAGTTATATATCTATATTGATATTTAACTACATATCCATCGTAATCCTCGCCATCCCAGTGGAGGGTCGCGAGTGCGAATAAGGTATCCCCATCTTTAGGAACGTTTGCCAATGTTGTGTTTGGAGGCATATTTTCTCTTTCTGGGGAAGTTGGTTTGAAGCAAGAGCTAAAAAGAAGGAGAACTGCACAGATGTAAACTTTTGTTGTTTTCATGTTTATTTATATTTTATTTCGGAGATCTCCAATTTTGGTTCGAATTGGAAAATATCTTTAAATCTTTTCAGGGATTTTAAGGGATAGATTTTAATGTAAATTTGTGTAATTTTATTTTCTTTAACTTCAAATTCACTTTCGAGATCAACGAAGGTGCTAACTAGAACTTGGATTGGGACTTCATATACCCATATATCAAGGAAATTTGGTAAAATTCCCATTTGAATTCTATTATATCTGCCCGGTGGGACTCGGGATTCATAGATTTTAAATGTTTTAAAGGGTTTACCTAAGGAATCTCTTTCAAAGATATCTATTTTGATATCTTCTTGTATATAGCTTGTTAAAGTTTTATATAGATATGCATAGTTGCCATCGGTGCTAAAAACTCTTGTTTGAAAAATAGTTATTTCAAACCTATCACCTTTAGATACATAGATGGTATCTGGTAAGATTATTATAGTTGTATCTGAGGGGTCAGCTTGTAGATAAAGTTGTATTATTCCTGGTTCGGGGGAGGGTTCAACACCAGTGCAGCCATTTAGAATCGCAAATATTATTGAGGTAATGTAGAGGAGTTTTTTAAACATAATTTTCATTTGATTTGATTTTGACTCATGATGGGGGGCTATATAGCCCCCCATTAAGTTTATCATTTAACGAGCATCATTTTTTTGGATATCACCAGATTCCCTGCTTTAAGTTGGTAGAAATAAATACCTGAGGAGACGAGATTCCCGGTTTCATCTGTCCCATCCCAAATCACTTGATACTCACCTGGTTCATATAATCCGTTCACAAGGGTTTTTACTTTTCTTCCAAGCACATCATAGATATCAATTGCGATGTTATGTGTGTAGGGTATTGCAAATTTAATAGTAGTTTTTGGGTTGAATGGATTTGGATAATTTTGATAAAGTTCAAATTTCAGAGGTAGCTCATTAGTTGGCAGTTTATCCACATATGTAATGATGCCTGTTGAGTAGTTATAGATTTTCAAGTTATCTATTAAGCCTCTATAGTGAGCGCCTGTTTCAGCGTAGCCAATGTGCAGTGGTGTGTAAGGTATAACTATTGGTAACAGTGTAACGATATTGGGGGGTAGATTTGCGGGGGTGACGGGGATAAGGGTTTTTGGTTCCGAGCTACCCTTTCGTTGAATTCGGATATTATTTTCATCTCTGAGTTCAAATACAGCTGTATCTGAAGAAACCTCAAAAATAGCCCTATACCATTTTCCTGGGGATATGGAGCTATCAAGGGTTATAGTTACATATCTACCTCCAGCGATTGGAGACCAATAGCCTGCATAGAGACTGAGTTGAACATTTATGCCGATTTGATATGTGTTCCATTGGGGTATATGTCTAACTATAGGTTGGTTAATTATATAGGTGTTAGCTACAATTGTATCTGGTTTAAACCAAAGATCAAGTGTATATTGGGTGCTGATCAGGACAGGTGAATTAACTTCGAGGTATGAGTTGCCATCAAAATAGAATGATTTGGTTCCTTCTTTTGCATCATCGGAATATATTGCGTTTCCATAAACATTAATAGGGTTAGCATACATTGAGCGGTCTTGTGGGGTGCCAGAACCCTCTTCAAAGGTTAGGTATAAAGTTTGCGTTCTAGGTTTATAAACTGCGAATTGGAGTATACTTGGTTCCCAGGGGTATCTAGACCACAAATTGTCGTCATCTGTTGCGGATATGTAGTATTTTATCACTGTTCCAGCTGGCTGGGCTGGGATTGAAGCGACATATTCATCGCCTTGTAAAGTCATAGCCACAGAGTCCCAGCGTGCGTCATCGGTGCTATAATGGAGATAAGCATTTTTTATACCTGTTGACCAATATGGAAATATTTTTGCTCTTATGACATATTCAGAGAGTGTATCTGGTTGATTGTCAAGTTTAGAGACGAGTTCAATAATTGGTGGGATGGCAAATCTTCGGACTGTGTTGCAGATTCTGATTTCATCCACAAAACCGTCAAGCCATGAATCTGTTCCACCGCCTGCGAATCCTATATGCACGGGTCTATTGTTGAGCCTCGGTGGGTCATCAGTGATTGGATTATATCTTGTATAACCGAAGAAAATCAGTTTTCTATCGGCGTCGTGTATCATAGATATAAGCAAGTGTCTAGTGGTGTCTCTTATAAATGTGAGGTGGTACCATTTACCAACTTCCATTATATTATCTTGGGTGTTCACTTGTGGCCAGTTATATTGACCGGCGACATTGTAGCCACAGCTAAAGAATCTCCTATCGCCCCACATTTCAACGAAGTAGTTTGGAAGCCAGAAGACATCGTCCCCGGGTTTTATAACAAGGCGTGGAACCCATCTCCAATCGTCGGAGGTTTCACCGAATGTGAATATATTAATCCATCCTTCAATTGTCCAGTTCCCGACTAGGTCGAGATAAGAGGTATCGGGGACGATAACATAGGATGAATCGTTTGGTGAATCGTTATCTAATCGCAGGCATTGTCCAAGATTCGGATCAAACGAGGGCAAGAACATATAGTTTCCGAATGCTTGGGCATCTTTTGAGAACTGTGATTCATTCTTAAAATCCCCATCGAAGTGGAGGAGTAGCATTGTAGTAGAGTCAGCGGTATATGGACCACCAACAGGCTCGAAGCCCTGAGCGCTGGAATGGAAGTGTAACACAATTAGAAGGATGCCGAAGAGGATAACACTTTGTGATTTCATGGCAAATCCCCTGTTTAATTTTTGATTTTAATTAAAAATTTTATGTATTTGATTTAAACATTTTTCCTTTGTTTAAATATCACCTCCCTATTCAATATTTACTTTTGATGTTCCTTTGGTTATATTAATGATGTGAACATCTACACTTTTACCTGTTAAGTTATGATATTTAGTTTTGAGGTTGCTTACAAAGTCCTCCAGTTCGTTTTTAAGTACAAGGTTTATAGTGCTGCCTCCGAATCCAGCGCCCATCATTCGTGCCCCAAGTGCACTTGGATGGTTAAGGGCTATGTCCACAAGAAGATCGAGCTCTTGGCAGGATACCTCATATAGGTTGCGTAATCCGATGTGTGATTCATACATAAGTTTGCCTATTGATTGCATATCTTCTTTCGTTAGATATTCACAGGTTTTAAGGACTCTTTCATTTTCTTCTACTACAAATTTTGCTCTTTTATAAAGTGTGTTGTTAAAAAATGGGTCGTTTTTATTTATTTCCTCTTTGAAATTTTCAAGCATATTGGTGGTTACATCGCGAAGCGCTTTTATTTCAGGGTTATATTTTTGCAAAATTTTCACAACCATTTCACACTGTTCTCTTCGCAGGTTATATTCGGATGAGGCGAGCTCACGCTTGATTTTGGAGTCAGCGATAACAATAGCATAGTCATTCAGTTGAAGTGGATAGTGTTTATATTTGAGATAGCGGGTATCAAGCATTATGGCAAAATTTTCTTGACCGAAAAGGTTTGCAAATTGATCCATGATTCCACACTTTACACCGACAAAGTGATTTTCAGCTCGTTGGCATAGTTTTGCAAGTGTGAGTTTATCGAGCGTTAAGTTAAAGAGCTCATTCAGGGCGTAAGCGAGCCCGCATTCAAGGGCAGCTGATGATGATAAACCAGCGCCGATGGGGATATTTCCGGAAAAAGCGCAGTTAAATCCGCCAATTTTGGATTCAAGTCCTTTAAATTCATTTACAACCCCCATTAAGTAGTTTGCCCACAATTTTTCATTTTTTTTAATTTCGTTTAAATTGAACTGATGAAAATCTTTGAGGTCGATAGAATATAGTTTGCACACATTGTCGTTTCTCTTTGAGATGGCGAACACGATGTATTTATCTATAGCTGCTGGCAAGACAAATCCCTCGTTATAGTCAGTATGTTCACCTATTATATTGATTCTTCCGGGGGAGGTTAAGATGATATCAGGGTAGGTATTAAATGTTGACTTAAATTGCTCAACTGTGTTTTTGATGATAGCGTTAACATTAGGATTCATAATAAAAAGGTTTTATGTTAACGATAACATTTTCCGTTATAATTTAATATGAAAAAAAATAAAAGTCAAGTATAGGGGTTCAGTGAAAATTTTTAATGGCGCTTCCCTACCTTATTATTTCATTAAAATTTAGTTCTTCCCTACCCCATCTTAGTTCGGAGGAGGTGACTTTATCTGGGGGCTTGGTCAAGGATTTCTAACTACCATTTTCATCTATGTTTGCTTTGATTATGACGACTGTCTACCCTTTCAAGAATTCCAATAGCTTTTTTTGCATCCAACTTTGAAAGTTATATCTTGTAAGCTGTATTGTTTTCAGAGATAATTACCTATCGGAAAGAAATCAAATGTTTTAACCACCCACTTTTTATCTTCATAAGGTTTCTATATTTTTACAAACTCATGCTAACTCTATAGTTTGGGATCCCAAATTAACATTTAAGATAAGAGGTGTGTTTTTGCCCTATTATTAAATGATTTTTGGGTGGAGTTATAAGGTTTAGGGGGAGGGGCTTGACAAATAGGTTGAAAGTTTATATATTTAAGCAAGTTTAGTTATAAAAAAATTAAAGGGAGTGGAAATGAAAAAGTTT
>Ga0197143_1000724_pt1 | contig 32342 bp, 39 predicted proteins | sample GBS70_MetaG_FD_148603 | JGI IMG/M metagenome (GOLD analysis project Ga0197143, IMG submission 148603) | Sediment microbial communities from Great Boiling Springs, Gerlach, Nevada, United States - GBS 70_MetaG | ecosystem: Environmental > Aquatic > Thermal springs > Hot (42-90C) > Sediment... | reverse complement strand
GATTTCTGTTATATTTTGGGTGGTGAATTGTTTGGAATAAGAAAAATTGAAGATGTTAAGAGGCCATGGTTTGCTGATGTTTATGAGTTGAATCCTAAAACACTAATTTTATTTATGAATTTTAAAAACGGAAATTTAATTGAAGATTTGAAAATTAATCCAAAAACCTTAGATATTATTGTAAAGAATACAATTGAGACAACAGGTTATTTTTGGATTGAAGTAAGGCATAAAGGTGATACTTATGACATAATATATTTTTCATCTGAAATTTGCGGAATTTATAAAAATAGTCAAAGAGTTGAAAGAATTTTTGAGAACGAATTTATTGAAAAAATTGAAATAAAGGTTTTTGATTTTAGAAATTTATTTGAAAGTAAAAAAACTGAAATGGTAAAAATTCTCTATTTAAAAAGATTTGAAAATATATGGAATAAGTATAAGGATTTGATTATTAGAGAATATGGAAAAGAAAAAGTTGAGCTTGAATTTAGGAAAGTTCAAAAGGAACTTGCTAAAAAGTTTCCAATTTTAGATCCTCTTGTTGGATTTATTGATTTGGATAAAGAATTAAATTTGAAAATTCAATCTTTAACTGAAAATGAAATTAAAGCATTAGTTGAATTATTGTTAGAATTTTATAAGAAAGTTCTACCTAAAAAATATGATTTAATAAAAGATGAGATTTTATGAAAAGGTTTAGCGATTTAGTTTATTTAAAACTTTCAAATGTTTTAAGAATAACTTTTATTCTTATATTAATTGTAAATTTAATTTTGATTTTTTCAATATCAAAAATATTTGAAAAAGGAAATGATATTTCATTTTTGAGAGGACAACTTACGGAGTTTTCCCTTATGATATATGATATATCATCAGGTATTCATTCAAAGGAATATGTAAAGGTTTCACTTTTAGAAGATTTAGAAAGAACTCAACCTATTTTAAATAAGTATAAAGATGAAAATTGGTCAAGGGATTTTTCTGATTTTCTACAAAAGTTTAATAAATTCATAGATAATCCAAATAAAAGGCTAGCTGATAATATGTTTTTAATGGCAGAAGATTTGAATAGAAAGTTGCTTGAAATTGATACTGAAAGTAGAAAGTTTTCATCCATAGGTATAATTGTTATTGTTTTTTTAAATGTTATTTTTATTGGAATTCTTGGATTTTTCATAATAAATTACGCTTATAGGTTATCTATTGAATTTTCAGAACCACTTTTAGAGATTAGAAACATATTGTCAAAAATAGCTTTTGGTAGTATAGAAATTCCTATTGGTTATAAAGGGAATATTGTTGAAGTTTTTGATATTTTTGAAAGCATAGAGACACTTAGAAAGGATTTATATGAAACAAAATTAAGAATACAAGAAATTTTAAAAAAGTATAGAGAGGGTTAGATATTAAACTTTTAATTCCATTTCAAGTAATTGTAAAAATTCTTTGTTTGAACTTGTTCTTTTCATTTTATTTATAATAAATTCCATAGCATCAACCGGATCCTTGCTTGATATTGCCTTTCTTAATGCCCAAACTTTTTCAAGAACTTCTTTTGGTAACAAAAATTCTTCTCTTCTTGTTCCGCTTCTATTTAAATCAATCGCAGGAAATATTCTTCTATCTGCAAGTTTTCTATCTAAAACGATTTCCATATTTCCTGTTCCTTTAAATTCTTCGTATATAATATCATCCATTCTTGAACCTGTTTCAATTAAAGCGGTTGCAATAATTGTTAAGCTTCCTCCTTCTTCAAGACTTCTTGCTGCTCCAAAGAATTTTTTAGGTTTTATTATAGCCGTAGCATCAAGACCTCCTGTCATTGTTCTTCCAGAATGAGGGGCAACAACATTATGAGCTCTTGTTAATCTCGTTATAGAGTCAAGTAAAATAACAACATCCATTCCCATTTCTGCAAGTCTTTTTGATCTTTCAAGGACGATATCTGATATATATACATGTTTTTCAGCAGGTTGATCAAATGTAGAATAATATATTTCTGCCTCTGGAACAAGTCTTTTCATATCGGTTACTTCTTCTGGCCTCTCATCAATTAAGAGAATTATTAAATATATCTCTGGATGATTTATAACAATACTTTGAGCAATTTTTTGAAGTAAAACTGTTTTCCCTGCTCTCGGTGGAGAAACAATAAGTCCTCTTTGTCCTTTTCCTATTGGAATAAATAGATCTATTATCCTTCTTGATAAATCTTCATCACCTGGAATTTCAAGGTTTATTTTTTGTGTTGGATAGAATGGTGTTAGTTTTTCAAAATCCCTTCTTTCAGTAATTTTATCTAATTCAATATCATTAATTGTTTCAATTTTTACAAGTGAATGATATTTTTCACCCTCTTTTGGAATTTTTGCAAAACCAGCAATCATATCACCTTCCTTTAATTTGAATTTTCTTATAATCATAGGAGAGACATAAACATCGTCTTGGCTTGGTTGGAAGTTCTGATGAGACATTCTTAAAAAACCATATGAACCTTCAACAATATCAAGAAGTCCTTCTTTGAAAACAAATCCATCTTCTGTTGGTGTTCTTTCTATAATTTTCTTTATAAGTTCTTCTCTTTTCATATTTTCATATCCTTCTATACTCATTTGCTTAGCTATCTCATATAATTCTGAAAGTTTCTTTTGTTTTAATTCTCTTATTAACATAATTCCCACCTCCTTAAAGCATTTTTGTATTATTTATGTACAAATCAAATGAGCAGTTTAAAACTTTTGCTGCTTTTTGAGCCATTATCGTTCTATCGAGGAAAATTTCAAAAAATTCAAGAACAGGAGCAATTTTTATATCTATATCAATTTTATAAGAAATTGTTCTATTTTCTTTTGAAATAATTATATCCCTATTTATTGAAGCGTAATTTACTCTATCATGAATATCAATATTTAAATTTTCAATTGTTCTTACTCTTGTCCTATGAACATCTGCTTTATCTGCTAAAATAAGTGCTGCTGAAACTTCTGAAACTGGATATCCACTTGCTTCATGATGCGTTCCAATAGCACTTATAACAATTCCTATTTCTTCATAATTCATTCCCATTTCTTTTAAAATATCATATGCAATCATAGCTCCACTAACTTCATGATTTAATCTGTTTATACTATTTCCAACATCATGTAAATAACCTGCAATTTCTGCTAATTGTGCAAGTCTTTCAGGATAACCAAGTTCTCTTAAAATTCTACCCGCTTGATATGATACCCATCCAACATGTCTAAAACCATGTTCTGTATATCCAAGTGATTCTAAACACTTGTCTGCAAGTGTTATGTAATATCTAACTTTTTCATTTTTCTTTAAGTCTTCTATTGTTATCATATTTTCCTCCTTTTATAATTCACTTATGAATTTTGGATTTTCTTCAATATAACTTCCAATAACAACATAATCTGCTCCAAATTCAAAAATTTTTTCAATTGTTTGAATATCTCTTATTCCTCCCCCTACTATTAAAGGTAAATTTGTCCATTTTCTTATTTTTTTTAAAATATTAAAATCTATATAATTTTTACCTCCTGAGCCACTTTCCAAGTATATTGCTGAAAATTTCATAATTTCGCAAACTTTAATAAAAGATAAAATAATATCTTCATTTTCTAATACTTCATATGCTTTTGAAATTATAAATGAACTTGTCCATTTATTTGAAAGCAATAGATAACCACAAATATACACATTCTTTTGAGATAGTAAAATAGCATTTTTTAGAATTTCTGTCCAAAAATAATTATAGTCATAAGTGTTTAGTGGAAATGGGATAAGGAATGCATCAAATTCGTCATTTATTTGATAAGAACCACCACAAAATGAAATTAGCTGTTTATTAATTTTCATTTTAAAATTAGATAAGAATTTATGAAAATTAAAGTTCTTTATAATGCTTCCTCCGAGAAATACAAAAGCTATGTTTTCATTATTATTTATATAATTAGAAATCATATCTATATCTTCTAATTTCCATTTATCAGGATCAATTAGAATTATTTTCTTTTTGTGGTTTCTTACAAACAATTAATTATAATGGTGGCGGGCGGACTCGAACCGCCGACACGGGGCTTATGAGACCCCCGCTCTACCAGCTGAGCTACACCACCTAATTAAGATAGCGGGGGAGGGATTTGAACCCTCGACCTCCGGGTTATGAGCCCGGCGAGCTACCTGACTGCTCCACCCCGCGTTAGTTAGTTTGAAAATTTTAAAGCATATAAATTCCCATAAAATACTTTGTCCAATAATTCTAAAATTATTTATTTTTCTATGTTTTCCCCACCCACCCTGAAAATAAGCCTTCGGCTTATAGATGCCCATTTTTCGGCATTGGGGGGCTTCGCCCCCCTTAAATCCCCCCTAAAATAAATAATTTTAAAATACTTTTTATAAATTATTGACTATTAATAACTTATCACTATTTATTGGACAAAGCACCCATAAAATAAGCCTTTAAAATTTAATAACTATTATACTTTTCCTTACTTACTTTGAATTTAAGGCAGATAATATGGAAATAGAATACTCCGAAAAAGGTTATGTTTATAAATTAAAAGGAAATGTTTTTTTGAAAACTGAAAATTATGAAATTTATTCAAATAAAGGAGTATATTATGAAGGAGAAGGTATCTCTGAACTTGAAGGTAATGTTATAGTAAAAGGAAGAAATTATATCACAAATTCTAACTATTTAAAACACATTCAAAAAAATGATGAAATTTATTTAAGAGGTAATGTTTATCTTGAAGATAGTTTAAGGATTATAAAAGCAAACGAGGTTCATGTAAAAAATAATTTTTCAAAAGCAAAAAATAATGTTTATATTTATTTAAAAGATAAAAAAATTGTTTGTGAAGGAGATAGTGGAAACTATGATTTGAATAAAAAGGAAGGAATTATTTTTAATGTGAAGTATATAAACATAATCAGAGATAGTGATACAGTTGATATTAAAACCAAAACTGTTTTTGTTTTTAAGGAAAATTTAAAACTTAAACCATTAATAAGCCTTAAAACAAAAAAAGAATTTGCAAAAGGAGATAGCTTAACTTATGAAACCTTAGAAGATTCAACCGAAAAAATTACAATTTATAATAATGCTTTTATATCATGGGAAAATGGAAATGGAAGTTCTGATACAATTATTATTTATTATAAGAATTCAAGAATTGAAAATGCTCAATTTATAAACAATGCTGATGTTCAAACAAAAAATAATGAAGATATAATATCAGTAAAATCAAATTTGGTAAATGTTGAGTTTTTTGATAGTAAAGTTAAAAAAGTTATTTGTAATGACTTAATTGAAGGAGTAAGCGAGAAATGGAAATAAAAAAAAGACTTCCAAGAATTGTAATTGTTGGAAGAGCAAATGTTGGAAAATCAACATTATTTAATAAATTAATTGAAAAGCCATTTTCTATTGTAAAGAATCAGCCTGCCATTACAAGAGATAGAATTACAAAAATAGGATATTGGCTTGATTGGAGCTTTTATTTAACAGATACAGGAGGGTTATTAGATAAAAAAGAAATGGAAGTTTTATATGATAAAGTTTTAGAAAGTATTAAAAAAGCTATTGAAAAAGCTGATGTTATTATATTTCTCACTGATGGAACTACTGAACCAATGCCTATGGATTATGAAATTGCAAATGTTTTAAGAAATTACAATAAAAAAATTTTCTTAGTGGTTAATAAATGTGATAGGAAGGATTTTTCATATTTAGAATACTATAAACTTGGATTTGATAAAGTTTATCCAATATCTGCTGAACATAAAATTGGATTAAATGAATTATTTGAAGATATTTTTGATTATCTCAAAAATGAAGGTTTTGAACCATTAAAAAGATATAAAAAATTAAAAGATAAACCAAGAGTAGGAATCATAGGTAAAGTAAATGTTGGAAAATCATCATTACTAAACGCTATTGTTGGCGAAGAAATTGCTATTGTTTCGGACATCCCTGGAACAACAAGAGATTCCATAGATGTTGAAACAAAAGAATTCATATTTGTTGATACCGCTGGACTTAAAAGAGAATTTAAAGATGATATTGAATATTACTCTTATGTTAGAACTTCAAGAAGTATTCATTATTCGGAAGTTATCTTAGCTGTATTAGATGTATCTCAAACCATTACCAGAATAGATAAAAAGGTCGTAGGTATTGCTAAAAAAGAATATAAAGCACTTATTGTTGTTCTAAATAAATGTGATTTAATAAAGAAAAAAGATAGAAAGAAAGTTTTTGATTATTTTAAGAAAGAACTTGAATTTGTAAATTGGGCTCCTTTTTTATTTATTTCTGCGAAGACAGGAGAAAATATAGACATTTTAAAACAAACTATAAAAGAAGTTTATAAGCAATATAATAAACAGTTAAGAAAAGATGAATTACTTGATACATTATCACAGGCATTTGAACTAAATAAACCACCTTCAAGAATTTATGAAATTAAGCAAGTTGGACATAAACCCCCAACATTTAAATTTGTTCTTGATAAAGAATTTAAAAGCCATTATGTTAAATATATTGAAAGCGCTTTAAGAAAAAAATTTGGTTTTTATGGAAGTCCAATAAAAATTATAATGGAAAGAAAAAAATTATGAATGGATGGATATTTAAAGATGGCTTTTATGTTTTTGAAGGAAATTTTTTTAGAATTAATGTTTCTACAAAATTAATAAACGAGGAAGCAATAACTTGTGATGTTTGGTTAAATCAAATTCATTCAGATAAAATTTATATTATTGAAGATATTAAAAATTTACCTAAGGGTAATTTAGATGGTGATGGAATAATTTTGAAATTGAAAAACATAAAATCAAGAATAAGAACTGCAGATTGCTACCCTACTATATTAATTGATAAAAAAAATCAAATCGGTGCTATTTTACATATTGGTTGGAGAGGTTCATACTTAGGAATTTTAGAGAAATGTATAAGAATTTTACAAGATAATTTTAATTCAAGAGATATAATGGCAATTTTTGGTCCTGGTATTTGCTCAAAGTGTTATGAAGTTAAAGAAAATTTATTTAATTACTTTCCAAGAGATTACTTTCATTTTAAAGATGAAAAAATTTTTTTTGATATCTTAGCTTTCAATATAGATATTCTTAAAAGGTTTGGAATTAATGAAATTATTTATCCACCATCTTGTACTTTTGAAAATCCAATTCTTTATTCACATAGAAGAAAAGAGAAAAGTAGAATTTTAACAATTTTTGAAATGTTCTAAGATTTTAAAGAATAATTTAAAATTCATTAAATGTTAAATGGTTGTCTTGATAAAATCGCTTTTTGTAATGTAATACTATCCGTATAAATAATTTCATAACCTGTTGGAATACCTCTTGCTATCTGTGTTATACTTACTTTTAAATCTTTTATTTTTTCATAAATATAATAACTCGTTGCATCACCTTCAACACTTGGACTTAAACCAATTATCACTTCCAAAATATCTTCTTCCAAAATCCTATTTCTTAAATCATCAATAAACAAATTATTTGGCTCAATTCCTTCAAGAGGGGAAATTAAACCTCCAATCACATGATATTTGCCATTATATACACCGAGTCTCTCAATATGAAACATGTCATATGGACTTTCAACAATCATAATAATTTTATCTCTTTGAATATCTGAGCATATATCACAAATTTCTTTTTCTGAAATTGTATGACATCTTATACACAATCTTAGTTTTTTTACTTCATTTAAAGAATTTATTAGATCTTCCAAAATTTTTTTGTTTTTTACAATAGCAAAAGCGCTCTTCTCAGCAGTCTTTTCACCAATACCAGGAAGTTTCTTTAAATTTTCAATAAGTTTTAAAAAAGATTTTGGAAATTTCATATTCCAAGTTGTTTCCTGACCTCAGGGGGCAAATCTTTTAACAACTCTTGCATTTTTTGTAATGATTGTTGCTGAGCTTTCTTTTGAGCATTATTTATTAAATTAACAATAGTTTTTTCAATTTTTTTAATATCCTGTAATTTAAAAATTTCTTCACTTAATTTTATATCAATTAATTCACCTGTTCCATTTACAATAACTTTTATTTTACCATCCATTCCACTCTCCTCTATTCTTACATTTTTAAGTTCCTTTTGCACCTTATCTATCTTAGCTTTTGCTTCCATAATTTGCTTTAAATTTCCAAACATGTTCAACCTCCTATATTTTTATTATTTCTTTTGTTATGTCTGTTAAGTTTATAATAACATTTTTTTCCTTATCAAGATAAACAGTGTCTTCAATTCTTATTCCAAATTCATTTTCAATATAAACACCAGGTTCAATTGTAAAGACTTCATTTCCCTTCAATATCCATTCATCAGCTTTTTGACTTAACGCTGGCAATTCATGAACATCAATTCCGATTGAATGACCAAGTGCATGACCAAAATAGTTTTCATCATAACCAAAACTTCTTAAATAATCTCTTGCTATTAAATCAACTTCTTTATTTTTCAAACCTATCTTTGTCCTTTCTTGAACTAATTCTAATGCTTTATTGACAATTTCATAAATTTCTAAAAATTTCTTATTTATATTTGAACCTACCCAAATCATCCTTGTAATATCACAACAATATCCATCATAAACTATACCAAAATCTATTAAAAGTGGATTATTGTTTAAAATTTTGTGATTTGAAGGTCTTCCATGTGGCATAGCACTTCTATAAGATGTTAAAACAATTGTATCAAAAGCCATTTTTTCAACATTAAATTTCTTTTTTGCTATGTATTCCATTTCTATTGCTAAGTCTTTTTCTGTCATTTTTTCAGGTTCTATAATACTTAAAATTTCTTCAAAAACACTCTTAGCAATATCGCAAGCTATTTTAATTTTTTGAATTTCTTCATAACTTTTAATAGCTCTTAAATTTTCAATTACATTAACAGTAGGGATAAATTCAATATCTTTAAACTTCTCTTTAAAGCTATTAAGTGTGCTTATTGAAACATATTTACCCTCAATAGCTAATTTTTTTATAGGTTTTAATAATTCTTCCATCGTTTTGAAATAATCATTATAAATAATAATCTCATATCTTGTTTTGTCAATTTTTTCCTTAGCATAAATTTTATATCTAAAATCAGTTATAAAATAATTTTTTTCTTTGGTTATTAAAATTTGAGCAGATGAACCAGAAAAGTTTGAAAGATATTTTATATTTGATAAATTTGTAATAAAAAATCCATCAAAATTATTTTCAGTTAAATAATTACGAAGGTAAGATAGCATTTATTTTTGGTAAAACAATTTCGGGTTTTAATCTTGGATCTCTTTTCCATTCACTTCTGAGAACTTTCAAAGCACCCAAGCGAGTATCAATAGGATATTTACTAATTATTGGTTCAATATACTTTATCCACAATTCAACACCTCTTTTATATGCCCAACCTCTTACATTCGTTGGATGCTTTACTAAGAATGTTTTAGCAATTTCAAGAGCTTTTTCAGTTTCACCAGCAAGCAAAAGTTCAGCAATTTTCGCCTCAGTTTTATAACTTTTCTTTTTTAATTTTAACTTTTGTTGTTTTTTAATTTGATATTGCTTCCATCTGCTCATATCCGAAAATTTTAAAGCTTGACTTTGAAAACAAACCTTTTTATTTTGAACCTTAAAATTTTCTTCCTTTATGATTAAACCACTATTAAAATTCGAGTTAGTAGGAGATAAGGAAAAGTTTTTTGATATTTTAAATGTAATAAAAGAACTTGGAATTGTTCATATTGATGAATATCCTCAAAAGTACAAAAGTCCAGATATAACAATAGAAAATGAAGATATATACAAAAAAGCAAGAAATTTAATTTCAGATATTGAACATTTAATTGGTTCTTTTCCTGTGGGTAATAATTTTGTTGAAGTTAATGAAAAAACAATAAATTGGCTTGAAGATATTTTAAAAAAGGCAAAAGATTTAATTCATAGAAAAGAAGAAAAAATTTCAAAATTAAATTTGTTAAATGATTATTTTCTAACAATTTCAAAAATTTACAATTTCCCTACACCTAATTTAATCGTTATTGCTATAAGGAAAGATTTAGAAACATTTAAAAAATTAAATTTGAAAAAATTTCAAATTGTTAAAATAAAGGAAGATAGATTTGCTATTTTGATTTATGAAGAAGCAAGAGATTTAATATATAAGGAAGGTTTTAATGAGTTCGTTTTACCGAAAGAATATGAAAATTTAACATTAAGCCAGGCATTTGAAAAAATTGTAAATGATATATCAAATTTAAAGAATGAAATTAACAATATTGATAATGAAATTAAATCATTTAAAGAAAAAATTTCAATTGAATTTTCAAATGTGAAAATTTCAGTTCTTGAAAAATTTGAAAATTTAAATATATTAAGGAAATATGCTTCATTTTCAAATTATGTTTTCTTTATTAGAGGATGGATTGAAAAATCCCAAAAAGAAAAACTATTAAATGCTTTAAAAAATTTTGAAGGTTATTATTTTATAAAATTTGAAGAACCAAGTATTTTTGAGTACGATAAAGTTCCAACACTTATTAAAACAATAAATTTCTCAAAGCCTTTTAAAAGAGTTTTAGATTTTTATGGTTATCCAAAGTATGGAACAATTGATCCGACATTTTTCTTATGGTTATTTTTCCCACCTTATTTTGGGATAATGCTTGGTGATGTTGGTTATGCTTTAATAATGTTAATAATTGTATTATTTTTTAGAGCTAAATTTTCAAAAAATGAAATTGTTAAGGATTTAACAACAATTTATTTATGGGCATTAGGTTGGGCTATATTCTTTGGATTTTTATATGGAGAGGCATTTGGAGAATTATTTTATAAGCTTGGGATATTAAAGCCTATTATCCATAGAGTTCATTCTGCAAGTTTAATAATTGGTATTTCAATACTCCTTGGTATTGTTCAAGTTATTCTTGGCATTTTATTTGGCATTTTTAATAATTTAAAACTACAAGATAAACATTTAGCACTTTACGAAACATTTAGACTAATTGGTGTAATTGGTTTTATTATTTTAGGTCTTTACTTTTTAAGAATTATCCAAATTCAATTCTTTCTTTATATTTCAATTTCACTAATTCTAATATCAGTTATTGGTGTTATATTGACACATGGACTTATTGCTCCAATTGAACTAATTTCTACAACAGGTCAGATTCTAAGCTTTGCAAGATTAGCAGCGGTAGCATTAGCATCGGCAGTTTTAGCGGAAATGGGTAATATGTTCTTTTCAATGATACCAAGTCTTGTTTTTGCTATTATAACAGCTTTAATTTTTCATATTCTGGCGTTTTTACTTGGATTTTTAGACCCTACAATCCAAGGTATGCGTCTTCAAATTGTTGAGTTCTTTATTCAATTCTATAAAACAGGAGAGAGGGTATTTAAACCTTTGAAAAAAGGAGGGCTAAACTATGTTTCGTAAGGTTTTGGGATTGGCGCTTGCTATGATTGGTGTTTTGACGTTCGTAAGCTTGGCCTTTGCTGCTGAGCCTTCAAATTCATCTGATATAGCAAAGGCTGGAAAATACATAGGAATGGGACTTGCTATTGGTTTGACAGGTATAGGAACAGGAATAGCACAAAGTAGGATTGGAGCTGCTGGTGTTGGTGCAATATCAGAAGATAGAAGTATGCTTGGACTTGTCCTTACACTCTTTGTAATTCCTGAAACTATTATTATATTTGGTTTTGTTGTAATGTTCTTAATAATGACACAATGATAGAACACATTGAAAATATTATATTAAATAAGGCAAAAAAAGAAGCAGAAGAAATTATAGCTGGTGCCCTTTTGGGTGCCTCTGAAATAATTGAAAAAGCAAAAGAAAAAATTCCTATTATTGTTGATGAATATCTTAAAAAAGCAAAAAATTACATTCATTCTCAAAGACAAAAAATTATAGGTAGTGTTCAACTTGAAATTAATTCACATTTAATAGATATTCAAAATGAAATTTTGAATAAAGTTTTTGAAAACTTAGAAGATGAAATAATAAAATTGTTTAAAGATAAAAGCGTTTATGAAAATTACTTAAAAAGGGTAATTGATGAAGTATTTAAAAATAATAGTTTTCAAAATCCGGTTGTTTATGTTAATCCAGATGATTTTGAAATAATAAAAAAGTTTTTAAATAATTTTGAAATTATTAAAGATGAAAATGTAAAATTCGGTATTGTTGTTGAAGATAAGGAAAGAGGATTTATTGTAAGAAATACTTTAAAAACGAGAATTGAAAGAGTTAAACAAATTGTTATGGAGAAATTTTCACAATATATCCAATCATACTCCCAACAATAAGATTAACTTTAATTTTAATAGGAATTTTCTTAGAACTTGAAATAATAATTTCGCCACCTCTATCACCAAGGACCTCTTTTTTCTTTCCTTCGTCCATAGGTAAAATTGGCGATATGGCATAACAATCTTCTTCAAATCCAAGCCATTTACATTTTTCTTTTCTTTTAATAAAAATTTTGGCATACCCTGAAAAGCCATCCATATGATAAGGTAATAAAATTGTATCTTTTAAATCAAGAAATCTAACAATATAAATTAAAGCAACTGGATCAAGGGCATTCTTAGGTATTTCAAAAGTTTTTTTATTTTTTTTACCATCTTTAATTTCATCATATTCCGCATAATTTTCATAATAATTTATTATCACTTCATAATCCCAACCTGGTTCAATTTGTCTTTTATAAAATTTAACTGTTCTAAAATTTTGAGTATCTACCCAAGATATGAAATCTTCATATAAATTTATACCAAGAGCACCACCCTTTGCAAATAATCTCAATTTATAACAAGGAATTCCTCTGACAATTTCTAATCCTTCAACTTTTAAGAACATTTCTCCTATATTTATTGGACCATATTTTGCTTTATATTCTAATTTTTCATTTAAATTTAATGTATAGCTAAATAGCAAAAGCATCGTATCCTCTTTTTGATATATCAATTTTTAAATCTTCATCAATAATATAAATACCTGGTTTATCTTCAATAACTTCTCCAATTATTGTAATTGGCAAATTTAATTTACTTATTTTTTCTTCCTCTTCTCTTGGTATTGATAATAATAACTCATACTCTTCACCACTTTCAATAGCAATAAACCATTCCTTAATTTCAAGTTTTTTGGAAAGAAACTTTACAGAATCTTTAATTGGTAACTTATTTGCATATATGATTATTTGAACTTCACTCAAACGAGCCATTCTATAACCATCTATTCCAAGACCATCTGAAATGTCTATACAAGCATTTACATTTATATTACTTAAAATTTTATTCATTTCTTCAAACCTTACCATTGGACGAGCAAATTTCTCTCTCATTTCATTTATCCACCATTTAACTCCACTTATTAAATTTCTTTCATAAGTAATAAAATAACCTCTTGACCTTCCAATATCTCCTGTTATTGCTATTAAATCCCCTACTTTTGCATTACTTCTTAATAATGCTTTTTCTTTTTTTACCTCACCAATTGCAGTTAAATGTAATTCTAATCTATCGTATTTCTCTATATTTCCACCAATTATGGAAATACAAAATTTATCGCAAACATCAGAAATACCCTTGTATATTTCATCAATTTTATTTATTGATTTTTGATTTATATTTAAACTAACAAGAATAGCTATTGGACTACCTCCCATAGCACATATATCACTTAAAACAGCTACTGTGCTTTTATAACCTATTTCATAAAATGATAACAAATCGTACTTGAAGTGAATATTTTCAATAAAAGCATCTGTTGTTATTAGTAAATTTTTATTAACCATTTCTGAAATAATTGCACAATCATCACCAGGACCTAATATAATTCTTGGATTTTGCTTATAGAATTTAAATATATTTTTCAAAATTTCATCTTCTCTCATATTTAAAATTCAGTTTTACTTATGAAATTAAAATTTGAAACTTTAATATCAGGCATTAGAGAACCTTTTGGATAAAATTCATAAAAATTAGAATTAACAATAAGTTTTTCCTCATTTGAAATATCAATTACATTATTAAAAACTTCAATAAAGCTTTGAGTAAATCTCATATTTTTAATTGCGAATTTGATTTTTCCATTTTCTATTAGAAACAATCCATCTCTTGTCATTCCTGTTAATGTAAAACTCATTGGTTCAACTAAATTTAAATACCAAATTCTATTTATAAGAATTCCTCTTTCTGTTTCTTTTATTATATCTTCTAAACTTTTTTTACCCCCTTTGAGATGAATATGAGAAAAGAAAGGATAATCTTGAAAAGGTATATTAGAACAAGCATTGTTTTCTAAATTAAGAAGTTTTGAATACTTATTATTAAGAGCTATGTTTTTTAAAATTCCATTTTCTATTATTGGAAAATTTTTCTTTACATTTCCTTCAAAATCAAATCCTATTGGAAATAGCAATAAACTAAAAGGTTCTTCATATAAACTTATTTTTTCAGAAAAAATTTTTTCATTTAATTTACCACTAAAAGGACTTATACCTTCATAATAATTTTTTGAAGATAAAGCAAAATAATTAAAATAATCAATAATTTCACTTAAAGCTAAGCTTGAAAGAATAACATCGTATTTTCCTTCTTTTATTTCAATTGGATTTTCATTTAAAATTGTCATATTTAAACAATTTTTTGCTATTTTTTCGTAATTTTCAAGAATATCTGAAAACTTGTAACTACTATATTGAGACCAAGCACTATTTGAATTCATATAATTTATTGTTAAGTGATTTATTGAAGATTTATTGTATGCTTCAAAGCCATCTGAGCTTAACATAACAATTTGTTGATATCCTCTATAAAAATTACCAAATGTTTTATAGTTTCCTCCAATTTTTATAATTTCTTTAATAATTTTTGAACTTTCATCAGGATTTAATTCAGAATCATCAAAAGCAAATTCATATTTTGGAATTTCTTTTTTTTCTAAGGAAGTTAAAAACTCATTTTCAATCATAGAATTTTCAGATTTTTTCAAAAGAACTTTTATTTTCTCAATATCAAAATTATTTATGTAAAAAATGGCATATTTATTTTCTGTTCTTATTCTAACTGAAATTAAATAATTTTCCTCAAAAGTGGTTTGATGAATGAATGAATTTGCAAACCTTTGAAAAAGATATTCATTATAAATAATAATAACATCAGTTGAAAAATTAGAAATTCTTATAATTTGTTCTGCTATGTTAAAAAGTTCATTATTATTATTCATAACTCTCTTCCTGGGTTCCTTTTTGATTTTTTAAATATAAAACAAGTTTTGAAAGAACATCACTTGGATTCATATATTTTTTATTATATACAATTTTCAAATCTTTTACAAGAGCATTTTCTAATTTTTCATCTCCCTTTATATAAAACTCATAAACTTCAATAAAAATTTTTTGTAAAATTTTTGAAGTTCTAACATTATTTTCATCCTCAAATATCATTTCTGCAATTTTATCATATATATTTCTAACTTTATCTTTTAGATATCTTATTAGAAATTCTTTAAAAGCTTTTCTTTCTCTCTTTGCATGTGCTCCTACAAAAATTTTTCTTCTCATAATAATCCTCTCCTTTTAAATAAACTATGTACCTTGTAAATACATTTATTCATGACAACATCTATTTCATTTTCAGATAGTAATTTTGCTGCTTCTTCGTTAATAATTCCTTCTTGCATCCAAACAAGATTTGGTTTATATTTCATTCTTAATATTTCCTTAGCATGTTCTAATACCGCTTCTGATCTTCTAAATATATCCACAATATCCACTTTTTCTTCAACTTCATCTATGCTTTTATATACTTTTCTACCAAGCCACTTTTCTAATTTTGGATTTATTGGAATAACTTCATAGCCATTAGCAAGTAGATATCTAGGAATTTTCCCTGCAGGTCCATCGTAATTATCCTTTATACCTATTACTGCTATCTTTTTAGCATTTCTTAGGTAATTTAAAAGTTTTTCCTCATCCTGAATAATCATAATGTTGAAATTTTAAAGCTAGTTGTCTTGCTTTCTCTAAATCTTCTATTGTATCAATTGATAGCCCATTATAATCTACAATAATACATTTAATTTTAAGACCATTTTCAATAGCTCTTAATTGTTCAAGTCCTTCAATTTCTTCTAATTTTGATTTTTTAAGGTTTATAAAACTAAACAATGAATCTCTTTTATATCCATAAACTCCAATATGTTTATAATAAATAGCTTTTCCACTTCTATTGTAAGGTATAGGACTTCTTGAGAAATAAATAGCAAAAAAATGATTATCAAAGATAACTTTTACAATATTTGGATTATTAATTTCCTCTAAATTATTTATTTGAGTTATTGGTGTTATAATATGGGCTGTTTTATCATTATGAAGTTCATAAAAAATGTTATCTATTATCTCAGATTTTATAAATGGTTCATCTGCTTGAACATTAACGATAAAGTAATAATTTGGAAAGTTCATAATAACTTCTCCAATTCTATCTGTTCCACTTTGATGTTTATCAGAAGTTATAAAACACTTATATCCAAGTTTATTTACAAAATTATAAACATTTTCATCCTCTGTTGCTACTACAATATCATCAGCAATTTTTGATTTTGAAGCATTTTCAATAACCCATTCTATTAATGTTTTATTTCCAATTTTTAAAAGAACTTTACCTCTTAAACGAGAAGAATTATAGCGCGCAGGAATTACAATGATATTTTTCAATTAAATAATTTTAAGAACTTTTAAATTATCTACGAAAACTTCTATATCCTCCTTAATAGTTTTTGGATCTTTTTTAGTAATCTCATAGAGCTCATTAACTATTTGATTTATAGAAGCACCTTCCTTCAATCTTCCAAGAACATAAAGACCTGTTTCATTTACATTTATTACTGAACCATCTGAGAATATAACATTATAACCATTTGTAGTTTCTTCAATATAGCGTATGGACTTGTAGTTTGAAGTTTGAGCAAGAGCATTTCCTTTGAGAGCTATGCTCACCAACCCAACAACCCCTATCACCTTTAAAAATGTTCTTCTTGTCATACCGAAAATTATAAAGCACAGGATTTAAAATTTCAAATTTATGAAAAAAAGTTTAACTTATGCTATTATTTCAATTTTATTTTGGTCAACGAGCGCTAGTGCATTTAAAATTACATTGAAATTTATTGACTTTTTTAGTTTGCTCTTTTATTCAAGTTTTTTTTCAGTTTTAATTTTATTCTTTTTAAATGTAAGTTTTGGAAATTTAAAGGAAATTTCTAATTTTAGTAATAACAAAAAATCTATTTATTTAGGTTTTCTCGTACCCTTCCTATACTATATGTTATTGTTTTTAGGTTATTCAATAATGAAAGGTCAAGAAATGTTAATTTTGAATAATACATGGCAAATTTTTTTCTTTATTTTATCTGTAATTTTTTTCTTAAAAACAATTAGATTTTTCCAAGTTTTAGGAATTTTAATAAGTTTTAGTGGTATTTTTATTTTAGCAACAAAAGGTAACGTTTTAAATTTTAAATTTTCCAATCCATTTGGATTTTTCTTAGGTATTTCTTGTGCTATTATTTGGGCTATTTATTGGATTTTAAATGCTAAGGATAAAAGAAAGATTGAAGTTAAACTTTTTTATAATTTCTTGTTTGGATTCTTTTACATTACTATTTTTATGATAATTATAGGTAGTTTAAAGTTCAATGCTTATGGATTAATTGGAAGTTTGTATATTAGTCTCTTTGAAATGAGTATAACATTTTTAATTTATGCAAGAGCTATTGAGCAAAAAATATATATTCCAATAATCGCAAATTTAATGTACTTAACTCCTATTATATCAATTTTTTTATTGAGTACTGTTGTTGGTGAAAAAATTGAAATTTGGACAATAATTTCAGTAATAACTATAATTTTTGGTATTATATTAACGAAAATCAATTCTTAAATGTTTTGTCCAATAAATTGGACAAGGCAATAAACTGAATTTTTTATCCTTTAAAATTTAAATATGGCGGGACATAGTAAATGGGCTCAAATAAAACATAAGAAGGCTTTAAAAGATGCTAGAAAGGGTAAATTATTTTCTAAAATTATAAGAGAAATAACAGTAGCGGTTAAAATTGGTGGCTCTGATCCTGAAAGTAACCCTAGGTTAAGACTTGTATTAGAAAAAGCAAAAGAAGTTAATCTTCCAAAAGAAAATGTAGAAAGGGCAATAAAAAGAGCAATAGGTAACGAAGAGGGAACAAATTATGAAGAAGTGATATATGAAGGTTATGGTCCAGAAGGTATTGCTTTTGTTGTTAAAACATTAACTGATAATAAAAATAGGACAGTAAATGAAATAAGACATATTTTTTCAAAATATGGAGGAAACTTAGCAACAAGTGGTTCTGTCCTTTGGCAATTTTCCGAAAAAGGTATTATATATATAAATAAAAATAAAGTTAATGAAGAAAAACTATTTGAATTAGTATTAAATTTAAATGTTGATGATATAAAAGAGGATGAAGATAGCTTTGTAATTTACACAAATCCAAGGGATTTCCCTAACATAAAGCAAGAACTTATTAAAAATGGAATAGAAATTGATTCTTCAATAATTACATTAATTCCAAATAATACGATTAAAGTTGAAGGAGAAAAAGCAAAAAAGGTCCTAAAATTATATAATGCCCTTGATGAACATGATGATGTTCAAGAAGTTTATGCAAACTTTGATATTGAAAAAGATATCTTAGAAAGTTTTTATGAATGAAAAATTTGAGGATTTAAAGTTTGAATTATCTTCAAGAGTTTTATACCTTCATGATTTACCTATTAGATTGTTTTATTCTTGCTATAAAGTATTATTATACTATGGAATGGACAACATCACTGATTCATAAGGGGTTATAATCTGAAAGCTCTTATTTATTTACATCTAAAACATTATCAGGAGGCTTTAAATTGTATAGAAGAAGGTTTGGATATTGAAGCTGATGCTAAAAATCTTCTTTTGCCAAACAAGGCTGCTATTTTATCTGAGATGGGTTTTTATAGCGAGGCAATTGAAATTTATAATAGTATACTTAGAGGAAAAATCCAGATGATTTTTATAGTTTAACTGGAAAATCAATACTTTTATATAAACTTGGGAAAATAAATGAAGCAAAAGAATTGATAGATAAAGCCTTGGAAATAAATCCAGATTATATTTAATGTTAGAAATAAATCCTAACGAATCAATTAGAATATGCGATGAGATTATTAAAAATAATATCAACTTAGGAGAAGCTTATTATATTAAATCTTGCGCTTATGCACTATTAAGAGATAAGAAAAATGCCATTATAGAATATAAGTTTTTGGCTATGGATGATAGGGATTTTAAACATATCAAAGACGATAAGGAGTTTTACTTAACCATCCATTCTTAAAATTAACTTTAATTATATCAAAATTTAAATTTCTAAAACCTTTTGAGATAATTTCAAGAATTGGAATTACAAAAAAATTTCTATTGTAGATTTCAGGGTGAGGAATTGTTAGATTCTCCGTCCTAATTTCAATTTCATTAAAAAGAAGAATATCAATATCAATAATTCTTGGCGAATATCTAAATAAATTCTTTCTACCCATTAAATTTTCTATTTTTTTAAATTTTTTTAATAATGTGAATGGATCTAAGGATGTTGAAATAAGAATACTAATGTTTAAGAAAGTATTTTGAAATTCATATCCATATGGCTCACTCTCATAAATGCTTGAAGTTTGAATAATTTTAGAAAAATCATTAATTTTTCTAATAGCATATCTTAGATTTTTAATTCTATCAAACAAATTCGTTCCAAGGGAAATATAAACGTAGTTCATCAGGACAAAATTTACTTAAAAAACACCCCATAAATTTTAAAGTATAAAATTTTGAAAATGAATTTTATTCTAATTTTAAAAAAAAATTCATTTTAAACTTTTTGCGCATGCTAACTGAACCAAGGGGGTGAAATATGAGAATAACCATAACCTTAATGATGTTTATCCTTGGATTTGAAAAAATTTTAGCTTGTGATTATTGTAATAAAACATACGCCAAAATGATAAGAGATGGGAAATATGAAGGAAATGTTCTTGGAAAGCAGGAGCTTTTCAGACTCATATCCACTGAAAATCCTGCTCAAAAAGCAGAAATTCCTAAGGATATTATTCAGATTATTGAAAGGGATAAAAGATTGCCTATTCCTCAAACAAGCTTTGTTCCTCAGGATGGGAATATAAAGCCAGACAAAAGCTTTACAATAGAAATGAAAGAAGGATTGGTATATCTTGGAAAGGGTGTAATATATAAAGGCTTTACTATAAATGGAACAATACCTGGTCCAACGATTATTGTAGATGAAGGTGATATTGTAGAGCTTAAAGTTGTAAATAAAGGTAGTGTTCCACATGGAGCGAGCATACATGCGGTATATACTCAAACATCTAAGTATCTTGGAAAAATTATGCCTGGTGAAACGCGCACATTTTTATTCAAAGCAACTTATCCAGGTGTTTATATGTATCACTGTGCTCCTGGTGGTCATGCTATTATGATGCACACTATGTTTGGTCAATACGGAATGATTGTTGTGAAACCTAAGAAGAAATATAAATTAGAGCAAATTCTTGGCAAAAAGCCAGATATAGAAATATATTTAATTCAGCATGAAATATATGCTAATGGAAATGATGCTATTGGTGGAAAGCCTTTATATGTAATGTTCAATGGTCAATTATTTAGATATGTAGAAAATCCTATAATGGTAAGACCTGGTGATTATGTAAGAGTATATTTCTTAAATGTAGGAACTAATCAAATTTCAACATATTGTTGGAATTATATGGGATTATGTATATTGGCAAGGTCATCCAGATAATGTATTTGTAGGTGGTCAAAGCGTTTTAGCGGGACCAACAGATAGCTGGGTTATTGAATTTAGAGTTCCACCAGATGAAGGGGATTATACTATTGTAAGCCATGCTTTTGGTTCAACAGATAGAGGAGCGGTAGGATTATTAAGAGCTAAAAGGGATGCTAAAATAGAACCTGTTATTTTAGCAGAAGGTCCTAAATACACAGAAGAACAATTAAAGGAGTTTGAAAAGAAAGCTATAAGAATTGTTTCTACATTTGAGCCAGGAACGGAGGATGTTGATCCTGTTTATGAATTACCACCCCATGAAAAGAAAGCAACTGTAAGAATTATTGGAAATTCATTTTATCCTAAGGTTTTAAAAATTAAACAAGGAACAACTGTTGAATGGATTAATGAAGATGTATTTACATACGCTCAGGGAGAGTTTGCAGGTATTCACAATGTTGTAATTACCAATGGACCGCAAAAGTTTGCAAGTCCTCTTCTTGGACATGCTGAAAAATTTAGCTATACATTCAATAAACCAGGTGAATATGAATATATATGCGCTCCACATCCTTATATGAAAGCAAAAATTATAGTGGAAAGGAGAGAAAATAATTTAGCTATGCCTGCTGCTTTGGTTATTTTAGCTCTAACAGCACTTGGACTTTCTATTTATACTATTGCAAGAAATAAAAAGTAGGGAGGCTCTTGCCTCCCCCTTAAAAGGAGAAAAATTATGATATTATACATTCTAAATTTTTCGCTTGATCAAGCAAAATTCTTTGGTCAATTTCGCACAAGGTATGAATATAGAAAAACTATATATAAAATGAATAAGGATTCTATTAGGGATTATTCTTTTATAAATATGAGAGTACGCATAGGTAGTAATATAAAAATCTCAGATGAATTTTCATTTAGATTTACTATACAAGATGCTAGAATTTATGGTAATGAAATAAGTGATGATAAACCCCTAGAAGGAAACAGATATTTATCAACAACCGCTTTAAATTATCAATCTACAGATTTATTAGAATCGTTCATAAATTTTAAAAAAACATTTCTTGAAGTAAATATTGGAAGACAAAGAATAAGTTATGGAGATGAAAGAATAATTGGATATTTTGATTGGTCAAATGTTTCTAATAGTTTTGATGGAATAAAAATAAATCTTAGTAATAATTTTTTAAAGAGTGATATATTGGGATTTTTACTAAGAGAAAGAAGTGTTTCAGAAGGTGCTGTTGAAAGCTTTACAAATATAAGAGAAAAGAGTTATTTAATTGGAAATTATAATAATTTGAAAAATTTTTTGGATTTATATGTATTTTACCTGAGGGATGATACAAAAAAGCCTTTTGCAGGTATTGGATATGATTCAGTTTATCAAAATCGTGATTCCTTACCTGCTAATATATATGCTATTGGATTAAGAAATTATTATAGCTATAAATTTTTATTTTGGACGTTGGAAATTATTAAAGAATTTGGAAATGCGTGGAGTGATAAATTAGATGCATTTGCTTTTGCTTCTAAAATTGGTTTTAAAAATGAAAAGTTTAACATATTTTTAGAATATAATATCGCTACTGGCTCGGATAGCGTAGATAAAACTAATAAAGTTAGGAAAACATTTTACAATTTCTTCCCTACTAACCATATTCATTATGGATATATGGATTTATTTAGTTTGAAAAACTTAAAAGCAATAAGGGGTGGTATTTTATACAATCAAAATAGCTTCAAAATTTCCTTAGATTTATGGAAGTTTTCATTATATAGCATTAATGACTGGTGGTATAATGCAGGAGGCATACCATTTCTAAAAACAACTAAGGAAAATTTAGGATATGAAATAGACCTTACCTTAGAATATAATTTTAAGAGTTTGAATATATTATGTGGATATTCACATTTCTTGTTAGATAAAGACATATCAGAAAGAAACTTAAACTGGGGGTTTTTACAAACCCTAATAAACTTTTAAAAAAGGAGGGAGACATGAAAGAGAAAGTTCCATTAATTCAGATGTTGTATGATGATATATTTTTGATGTTTCTTTTGGGTATAACAGTTCCTGCTCTTACATATACGATATGGGGCCTCATAGAGGTTGCTTCAAAGCAAATATCACCATAAAGGGGGGTAGAATATGGCGATAGCAAAACCCTCTGAAAATTACTGGGAAGAAAAGGTGGAAACATCAGAAAAAGTTTGGATTAGCGTTTCTATTTTGGCATGTCTCTTTATGTTTTCTGTAATGGTTGTATGGGCTATTGTAGGAAGGCAAAATCCTCCACAAGAAGCTTATAGAATAAAGACTTCTGAATTTCAGAAAAGGGTAGAAGCATTTATAAATAAGTATAAGATAGGTGAAGAAAATGGTATTCCTATTGTTGAGGCACCTTCTAAGGTAGATTTATATATGATGGGTAGAATGTTTCAATGGACACCTATTTTAGTATTAAAGAAGGGGGAGACATATAGAATTAGATTATCTTCTATTGATGTAAATCATGGATTCTCTATCCTACCTGTAAATATAAATTTCCAAGCAGTTCCACAATATGAATATGTTTTAACAATAAAACCTACACAAAGTGGTGAATTTCTTATTGTTTGTAATGAATTTTGTGGTTTGGGGCATCATAAGATGGTGGGGAAAATTATAGTAAAATAGGAGGTTAAATATGCAAGAAGTAAGAGTTTGCCCCGTAACAGGTTTGAAAGTGCAAAAACATGCAGAAAATCTTATAAAGATAAATGCTATTATGGCAGTAATATCGCTTCTTATAGGTGGCATTGGTGCCTTATTACTAGCATTAACAAGATGGGAAGCTATTCACTTATTACCTGCTGATTTATATTACAGATTCCTTACAATTCACGGAATGAATATGCTTGTATTTTGGATGGTATTCTTTGAATGTGCAGGACTTGTTTTTGCTTCTACAATTGTATTAAATGCTAGACAAGTTGCTCCACAATATGGTTACTTAGCATTTTCACTAATGCTTTTGGGCTGGTTAATGGTAAATTACATTGTTTTTACAGGGAATTTTAGCGAGTCTTCTGTAATGTTTACTGCTTATGTTCCATTAAGAGCTCATCCATTGTTTTACTTAGGATATATCTTATTTGCTGTAGGAGCACTTATATTCTGTATTTTATTTTTCTTAAACGTATATAATGCTAGAAGAGAAAAAACATTTGATGGTCCTGTGCCTTTATTTACTTATGGCATAGCAGCAGCTGCGGTAATAGCGGTATTTACACTTATTCATGGAGCTCTTGCCTTTATACCTGTATTCCTTTGGTCCTTGGATATTGTAAAGGAAATAAATCCCGCAGTTTATAGACTGATATTTTGGGGATTCGGACATCCTGCACAGCAGATTAATTTGGCTGCTATGGTTTCTGTATGGTATTTATTATCTTACTTTACAGTAGGTGGTATTACACCTTCTGAAAAAGTCAGTAGAACTGCATTCTTATTATATGTTTTATTTATAAATGCTGGGTCTGCTCATCATTTACTTGTAGATCCTGCTTATGGAACAAGCTGGAAAATTTTCAACACAAGTTATGTGATATATCTTGCTGTCTTAGCAAGTCTTATACACTGCTTTGCTATCCCTGCTAGTATAGAAATTGGGCAAAGAAATAAAGGTTTTAATAATGGATTATTTACTTGGCTTATAAAAGCACCTTGGAATAATCCTGCTTTTGCTGCACTTTTTATATCTCTTGTTATATTTGGTTTTATTGGAGGTACAAGTGGTGTTATTATGGGTATAGAGCAAATAAATATGAAATTACATAATACCTTAGCAGTTCCAGGACATTTCCACGGTACAGTAGCAGCAGGAACATCCCTTGCTTTTATGGGACTTGCTTATTATGTAGTACCCCTTATATTCAGAAGGGAATGGTTATCAAGATTCTTTGCTATTATACAACCTTATCTCTTTGGTATAGGAATTGCTATAATGGCTATTTCTATGAATACCTTAGGAAGAATGGGTATTCCAAGAAGAACGTGGGAAACAACATTTTTAAATGTCCCTCATAAAGACCTTTTAGAAATGTTCTTAGGTATAGGTGCTATAATAGCATTTACAGGTCTTATCATATTTGTTCTGCATATTGTTTTAACCTTACTATTTGGAAAGAAAATTAATGGTGACAATAAACCTGAATTCCCACTTATCACAGAATCTGCTACTTCAAAAACAGCTACACCTGGAACAATTGTTTTGGCATTCATTTTTCTCCTTTATCTAATAGTAATGTTTATCTTTAATTGGTATTTACTTTCAAGAGCTTGGGAGGTAAGGTAATGATAAGGGGGGTTATATCCCCCTCTCTTTTTGAGATTATTTCTATCTTTTTTATAAATTTGGTATGGTTAATAGTTATAGGAATTTGGGGGTTAAAATTCTTTAATAATGAAATAGGAAATGTTATAAGAACTTATTGTTTTGGATATGGTGTATATTCAAGAGATGTTATTATATTTAGGACACTTGTTATGTTCTTAACACCTTTTATATTATCTCTTATTCTGTTTCTCATGTTTTACAAACAGCAATTTTTCAAAAGACTTTTTTTCATCTCTTATATATTTATTTTTCTTGTATTTTTGTTAGTAAATGCGATAGGTAAGAACATTAATAAACCAATTGAAATTTCTTATAATTTAAAAATATCAGAAATTCCTCAAAATTTAGAATTTTTTGATGAAAATGGAAATCCATTCTTTTTTGAGACATCAAAAATTTATATTATTACATTCTTTTATTCTGCTTGTCAAACTAGTTGTCCCTTACAAATAGAGATAGTAAGAAATATATCAAAAAATTTTCCGAATTACAACTTTCTTCTCATCTCTTTTGACCCAAGAGATAAAAAGGAAAGGCTATATGAATTAAAAATAAAATATGCTCTTAGTGAGCATGTAAAGCTTTTAAATAGCAAAAGCAAGGCTTTTAAGGAATTTTTATTTGAACTAGGATTTCCTGAAAATTTTGAAAGCGATATTATAAATCATCCTATTATATTTTTGATCTGTAAAGGAAATAAAATTTATAAAGCAATTTTTGAGATAAATGAAGATAAATTAAGGAGAGTATTATATGGACTTTCATGAAGCACCATTGCTTGTATTTTGGGAATCTACAAAAGCATGTCCCTTAGCGTGTAAACATTGTCGTGCTAATGCAATTTTAAAACCCCTTAAAGATGAACTAAACACAGATGAAGCAAAATTATTAATAAAGCAAATATCAGAATTCTATCCTAAGAAACCATTACTTATTATTACTGGTGGAGATTGCTTAATGAGGGTAGATATATTTGAGCTTATAGAATACGCTAATAATCTAAAAGTTCCCATATCTTTATCACCTGCTGTATCAGAAAAACTAAATATAAATGTACTTAAAGAAATAAAAAAATTAAAAGTTCATAGTATATCTGTAAGCTTGGATGGTGCTAAACCTGAAACACATGAATATTTAAGAGGAGTAATAGGAAGCTTTGAAAGGACAATTTCTGTTATAAAAACTGCTATAGAAGTAGGATTAGAAATCCAAGTAAATACCTTAGTTTGGAGGAACAACATATTAGAACTACCCAACATTGTATATTTACTTAACAAATTAAATGTAAAGATATGGGAAGTATTTTTCCTTATTTTAACAGGAAGGGCTAATAAAGATTTGGATATTGAACCTGTAGAATATGAAGTCGTATTAAATTTTCTTGTAGATGTTTCCACTTATAATATTCAAGTAAGAACAGTAGAAGCACCATTTTATCGCAGAGTAAAGTTACAAAGGATAAGTGGCAAAGAATGTTATCATCCTCTTTATATTGAATTAAAAAATAAACTTATAAGCTTAATGGGAAAAACAAAAAATCAAATAAATCCTTATACATTACCAACAAGAGATGGTTATGGCATAATATTCATATCTTATAATGGTAATGTATATCCAAGTGGATTTCTTCCTTACCCCTTAGGAAATATAAAAAATGATCATATTGTTAATATATACAGAAATCATCCAATTTTGTTAAAGATGAGGGAAGGGGCTTTTTGGGGAAAATGTGGTATTTGTGAATATAAGAACATTTGTGGAGGTTCAAGAGCAAGGGCTTATGCTTATTACAATGATGTATTAGCAGAAGACCCTGCTTGCGTATATAATCCTTATAATGTCAGGCAATGAATAAGCTGTTGATTTAAAGGGGGGTGAAGCCCTCCACAGCATAAATAGCGTTAAGTTGCTAATTATCAATGATTTATAAAAATAATACTGAAATTATTTATTTTACGAGAGTTTTAATGGGGGCAAAGCCCTCAAGGCATAAAATTGGACAAGGCAATTTTCTTATGCTTTATAATTTTGGAATGTTATTTATTTTAAATTTGGTTGAAGTTGAGGTTCATGGACTTTTGGATGTAGGGGAAGGATATGTTATTGTTCTTTCTGATAAATCACAAATGAAGTTTCTAACAATGACGATAGGTAAAAATGAAGGTGAAGCAATTATTATTGCAAAAGAAAATATAGAAACACCAAGACCTTTAACTCATGAACTTACAACTAACATAATAAAAAATCTTGATGGAAATATAGAATATATTGAAATTTATGATTTAAAAGAAGGTGTATATTATGCTAAGATTCATTTAGCAAAAAAGTTTTTATTTTTCAAAGATAAAAAAATAATCGATTCAAGACCTAGTGATGCTATCGCTCTCGCTCTGAGATTTAAATCAAAAATTTATGTTAATGAAAAATTACTTGAGAATGTAGAAATTCCAAAACCTAAAAAGAAAAAGAAATTTTATGATATATAATTACTCGGCATTTGGGAGCAAAGCCCCCCACTTATCTACTTTTTTATTCAGTTTGTCTCAAAGAAGCTAATATGTTCTCTTTATTTATTCTTAAAATATAAACAGGATATTCCTTACCAACATGAGAAAATAAATTTTCAGAAATTTTTTTAGGAATATGTGAAGGTGGAATAAACCCCCTCTGACCAAAAACTGATATCTCAAATCCTCCATTTATAACATTTAGAATTTTTGCCCTTATAGGAATATTATCCTTTTTAGATTTTTTAAGAATTTTAAAAATTTTTTTCTCATTAATTTTTGAATTGGCAAGTTTAAGTTCAATTTTTTTTGTAAGATAGTTTGCATTTATAATAATTGCTTCAATCTCTTGATTAATTTCAAGTTTTTTCTTTGTTTTTAAATAGCCAGTTAGATCCAAATCTTTTAATTTTACTATATAGCCCCCCTTAAATTTCTTCTCAATTATAACACTAATAGATTTCTGATTATCATATAAATCGAAAACAATTTCCCATTTTTTTGCTCTTTCAATTATTTGTTCAGGACTTAACATTTGAAAATTTTAAAGGATAAAAAATTGTTTTGCCTAGATTGGGGGGTTTTTTTCCCCTAAGGAGATTATTGTTTTGCTAAAAACAAATAAATAATAAGATAATCTTTTTATTGGGTCTTCAATAGGCATTTTTTTATTTAAATCTCTATAAATTAAATCAATTGGAATTTCTATAATTTTTGGTTTAAGAAATATAAATTTTGCCCATATTTCACAAGGAATAGCATAATCAGTAGTTTTCAAATTCAATTTTTCAACTAATTTTCTTCTATATCCTCTAAATCCACAAAAACTATCAGTTATATTGAAATTTGTAATTTCATTTATAAGTTTTGTAAAAACCATATTTACAAATTTTCTATCTTTTGGAAATTCGGTTAAAATTCTTGATTTTGGATGATAACGAGAACAATTTACAAAGTCGTATTCTTCAAGAAGTTCTCGTATTTGATAGATGTACTTTGGTTCATGTTGTCCATCTGCATCCATAGTAATTATAAAATTATAATTATTTTTTATGGCATATTCAAAGCCTAAAATTAAAGAACCTCCATATCCTAAATTATATTCATTTTTTATAATTTTCTTAAAAATTTTACTCTTTTTAGCAATTTCATAAGTTCTATCTTGCGAATTATCATCAATTAATACAAAATCAAAATCATTACAACAAACCTCAATATCTTCAATTAAAGAAGGAAGATTTTTTTCTTCATTATAAGCTGGAATAATTACAATTGTTTTATCCATTTTCAAATTGAAGTGTATAAAGATAATGATAAAAACCTTTCTTATTTATAAGTTCATCATGTTTTCCTTCTTCAATTTTCTCACCATAATATAAAACAACAATTTTATCAGCTGATTTTATTGTTGATAGCCTGTGAGCAATTATAATAGCAGTTCTATTTTCTAGTAATTTTTCAAGAGATTTTTGGATAATATATTCTGTTTCCTGATCTATATTGCTTGTTGCTTCATCAAGTAATAAAATTTTTGGATCATTAGCTAATGCTCTTACAAAAGAAATAATTTGTCTTTGACCTGATGAAAAGCTTGTTCCTCTTTCATTTACAATTTTATTTAAGTCAATTAAATTTTCAATATTTAGATATTTAAAATAATTTTCAACTTTACCATTCCTTCTATATAGAAAAACATTATCCTCAATGTTTCCCGAAAACAAAAATACATCTTGAAGAACAAGAGAAAATTGACTTCTTAAAAACTTTAAATCTAAATCTTTTATATTTACTCCATCAAGTAGAATTTCACCCCTTTGAACATCCCAAAATCTTAATAATAAATTCATAATTGTAGTCTTACCACTACCTGTTGGTCCAACAATTGCGACTTTTTGACCAGGTTTAACTTCTAAATTAAAATTCTTTAAAACCCAATTTTCATTTTCATAAGCAAAATAAACATTTCTAAATTCAATATGTCCTTTTACCTCTTTTAAAACAATGCCCTTACCTTTATCTTCTTCTTTTTCTGATAAAAGCAAAAATATCCTTTTTGAAGCAATAAATGCAGACTGCATAATATTATACTTTTCCGCTAAATCTCTAATTGGATTAAATAACATTTCAATATAATTTATAAATGCTACTAATCCTCCAAATGTAAATCCCTGTTTTAATATATCAATTCCTCCATAATATATTAAAAGTGCAATAGCAATAGATGAACCAAGACTAACTAATGGCATAAAAATTCCAAAGACATAAATTAAATTTAAAAATGCTTTAAATAAATCATCATTTATTTTAAAGAATTTACTTTTCATATAGTTTTGAGCATTAAAAGCTTGTATTATTGATATACCTACAATACTTTCATTTAAAAATGCATTTAATTCTCCAAGAATTTTTCTGACATTATCATAAGCTTTCCTTGCGAAATATCTAAATAAGGCACTTGCTATTAACAAAAACGGAATAATTGAAAGAATAATTAAAGTAATTTTTATATTCATTAAAAGCATAATTGATATTATTCCAATTATAATTATAAAATCTTTTATTAGAGTTACCAAAACAGAAGTGTAAAATTCATTTATAGCATCAACATCATTTGCTACTCTTGTGACAAGTCTTCCCACTTTTTGCTTTTGAAGAAATGAAGTAGGAAGTTTTAATAAATGTTCAAATAGTTTTGTTCTAATTTCATATATACTTCTTTGTCCAAGTAATGTTAAAATAACAATTTGAAGGTAATTTAAAATAAAATCAGCTATCAAGAGAATTAAATATAATCCTCCAAAATATAGAATACCTTTTATATCATCTTTTCTTAGATTAATTGGATCTTTTAGTTTTTTATATTCTTCAAACGAAATTATGAATTTATCTTTAAACTTTATGGAATTTTCAACTGAATCTGAAATTATAAAATATCTTTCATTTGATAAATATCCAAGTTTTTCAAGTTCTATTCTTAGGTGATTGGGTAATTCATAAATTAAAACGTAATTCTCATAAAAAGCATTCGGATACTTATCATTCCATTCAGGAATTCTGTTTAGTTTGATTACTTGGGGTGTAATATGTTTATCAATTGTTAATTTAACAATATAGGGCATTGATAGTTCAACAATTACAGATAATAATACTACAATAATTGATATTACAAGAAATTTTTTATAGTGCAAAGCAAATGATATTAGCTTTCTAAATTCTCCCAACTTATTCCTCTATTAGTTCAACATTTGCTCTTGGAATAGATAAAACTTTACCATTAACCTGAACTTTCAAAATTCTTGTTTTTGATTCAGTTTCTATACTTATAGGTTCAACAGGAAGTTCAACAACTCTTCCTATCAAACCAAAATAAGGTGCCCTTATAATTCTGACAAGCTTTCCAACTCTTAATGTTCCATCATCTTGATAATCAGCTTCTTTTCCCTCTTTTAATGGAACAATAATTTCTGGTCTCATAACACCCGCTCTAATTTGTGTTGCACCATTTATAGAAGCTTTAAGTCCATCTAAGGATTTTAATAAATCAAATGTTCTTTTTGCCATTGATATTTTACCAAAACCCTCAGTTATTATTATTGTAGTGCTAATATTTTCATTACCTGTAATAGCAACACCAATATCATATCCAAGAATTTCCTTTATTACATAATCATCAATACCTCCTACTACAATTCCATAAGCACCTCTTTCCATTGCTGTTTTTATTGTTTTAATATCTACATACGAACCTCCAATAATAATATTTCCTTCCTCATTTTCTAATAAATGTTCAACTTTTAATTCCTCATTAGGACTATTTACTGCTACTCTTATTTTTCCTATTCTTTCTCCTCCAATTCCAAATATACCCTGAATATATGCTCCATAAGTTTTAATTTCAACACCTTCATTTTCAAATACCCTAACAACTTTACCATCAAAGTAAGCATTTATTTGAACTGGAATAGGTGGTTCCCTTAAAATTACTTGTCCTGTTATTTCTGATATATTCTCAATATAACCATCTATTGGTGAAACAATTGGATTTTTGATAAGTCCAAATAAAATTTTACTAACTGCTATATTCTCTCCCTTTTTTATAGCTTCACCTTCTGATTTTGTTAGATATTTCCTTATTTCATTCGGACTTATTCCAAGAATTCCAGCAACATTCAGAATTATAACATTTCCAGGAATTTCCGTTTTTGCTACAATATCTTCTGCCTTTACAAACTGACCTTCCTTTACAAGAACAGAGCCTTTAATTGGTAATTTCCTTTCCTTTCTAATTAATGTCCACCTTGAAACTTTTAATCCAGGAGTATAAGCATACGCCATAACGAAGAGTATAAAATTTTAAAGGCTAGTTTATATAAGAAGACTTCATTTAATTTAACAAATTTAATTTACCAATTTAATTTTAATAAGTTATTCATTTTCAATAACTTAAAATTTTAATTGCTTTACCCCCATCGCATTTTCAATAAAAATTACTATTTTTTCAATTTTAATTTGTCTTTTTAATCT
>Ga0197143_1000723_pt1 | contig 32363 bp, 33 predicted proteins | sample GBS70_MetaG_FD_148603 | JGI IMG/M metagenome (GOLD analysis project Ga0197143, IMG submission 148603) | Sediment microbial communities from Great Boiling Springs, Gerlach, Nevada, United States - GBS 70_MetaG | ecosystem: Environmental > Aquatic > Thermal springs > Hot (42-90C) > Sediment... | reverse complement strand
GGAAGGCTGATGGGGGACGCGGACTTCGAAGGGGTGAGCAGGAAGGCCTCCCACCTGGCACCCGTGCCGGGAGGGGTGGGCCCCATGACTAGGGCCATGCTCCTCTACAACACCCTGCTGGCCTGCGAGGGGGGAGGGGGGTGAGCCTCTACCGCTCCCTGGGGGTGGACGCCAGGAAGGAGGGAACGGAGCTCCTCCTCCCCCTTCTGGAGGCAGACCTCAGGCCCTTCTGCCCGGTGAGGAGGAGGGGGAAGGGAGAAGGGGTGGTCCTGCACACGGACGGGGCGGGGAGCAAGCCACAGCAGAGCTACCTGCACTGGAGGGAGACTGGGGATCCCTCCTGGTTCCAGGGGCTGACTCAGGACGTTCTGGCCATGAACCTGGACGATGTGGTCTGCGTGGGCCCCTTCCAGCCCCTGGCCTTCGTGGACTACCTCTCCCTCAACTCCCGCCTTCTGCCCAAGCGGGAGCTCCTCTCCTCCCTGGCCAGGGGCTTCGGGAAGGTCCTCAGGAGCCTCGGGGGGCTGGGGATCAGGGTGCCCTTCCTGGGAGGGGAGACGGCCGACCTTCCCGATCAGGTCAGGACCCTGGACCTCTCCGGGACGCTGGCGGCGCTCGTGAGGCTCTCGGAGGTGAGGAGGGGGGAGAGGGTGAGGGAGGGGGACCTGATAGTGGGTCTGAGGAGCGGGGGGAGAACCAGGTACGAGAGGAGGGAGAACAGCGGCCTGATGTGCAACGGGATAACGCTGGCCAGGCACGTGCTCATGTCCAGCGAGTACACCAGGAGGTATCCGGAGCTGGGAGGGGGAAGGGGATACAGGGGAAGGTTCAGGTTCGACGACTACTCCGACGAGCTGGGCATGACCGTGGGGGAGGCCCTCCTCTCTCCCACCCGCCTCTTCTCCCCCGTGGTCCTCAGGATCCTGGAGAGGGTGGGGGAGGGGGTGAAGGCCATGGTGCACAACACCGGAGGGGGGCTGACCAAGAGCCTGAGGGTGGGGAAAAACGTGGTTTACGTGAAGGACAGCCTCCCCGAGCCCGACCCCCTCTTCCTCCTCGTGCAGAGGGAGGGGAGGGTGGAGTGGAGGGAGATGTATCAGGTGTTCAACATGGGGGTGGGCTTCGAGCTGGTGGTGGATCCTGAGGAGGCGGAGGAGGTGGTGAGGGTCTCGGAGGGCTTCGGGCTGGGAGCGAGCGTGATAGGGAGGTGCGAGAGGGGGAAGGGGGGGAACAGGGTGATCATAAAGAGCCGCTGGGGAAAGTTCGAGTACGGGTGAGGGGATGAGGTACCTGAGCAGGGTGGAGGTGAGGCTGAAGCCCGGCTACCTGGATCCGGAGGGGGAGAGCACCGGGAGGGCCCTGAGGGACCTCGGATACAGGGTCTCCAGGGTGGGGGTGATCAAGGTCTACGAGCTGGAGCTCTCGGCCTCCAGCCTGGAGGAGGCCAGGAGGCTCACGGAGGAGATGTGCAGGAGGCTCCTCTCCAACCCGGTGAAGGACGACTACTCCTTCGAGGTGAGGGAGCTGGGGAAGGGCAGGAGGTGAGGGGTTGGGAGAGCTCTACCGGAGGCTCCCACTCCCCTTCGAGGTCTTCGAGGTGGACCTGCTGGGGGCGGGAAGGGAGGAGCTGCTGAGGATAAGCCGGGAGATGGGCCTGGCCATGAGCCTCAGGGAGATGGAGGAGTGCAGGAGGTACTTCTCAAGGAGGGGAAGGAACCCCACCGACGTGGAGCTTCAGGGGATAGCCCAGACCTGGTCGGAGCACTGCTACCACAAGACCTTCAAGGGGGTGGTGAGGGTGGGGAAGAGGAGGGTGAGGCTCTTCCGGGATTACATAGCCAGGGTTACGGAGGAGCTCTCCCCACCCTGGTGTGTCTCCGTCTTCAGGGACAACGCCGGCATCGTGGAGTTCGAGGGGGAGTACGCCATAGCCGCCAAGGTGGAGACCCACAACCACCCCTCGGCCATCGAGCCCTTCGGGGGGGCGGCCACGGGGGTGGGCGGGGTGATAAGGGACATCCTGGGCGTCTGGGCGGAGCCCATGGCCTGCCTGGACGTGCTGGGCTTCGGTCCCCTCAACTTCCCCCACGAGAGGCTTCCCCCCGGGGTCAAGCACCCCCGCTACATCTACAGGGGGGTGGTGGCGGGGATAGGGGCCTACGGCAACAACATGGGCATCCCCACCGTGGCGGGGGCCATATACTTCGACGAGAGCTACGTGGGGAACCCGGTGGTCTACTGCGGATGCGTGGGGCTGCTCCGCCTCCCGGAGTACGTGAAGAGGACGAGGCCGGGGGACTTCCTGGTGCTGGCCGGGGGGAGGACGGGAAGGGACGGCATCCACGGGGTCACCTTTGCCTCCCTGGAGCTCTCCGAGGATTCGGAGGAGGTCTCCAGGCCCGCCGTCCAGATCCCCGATCCCATGGAGGAGGAGAAGCTGAGGAGGGGGATCCTGGAGGTGGGGAGGAGGAGGCTGGCCAGCTCCATCACCGACCTGGGGGGAGGGGGGATCTCCTGCGCCTGCGGGGAGATGGCCAGGGAGGCGGGATGCGGGCTGGAGGTCTGGCTGGAGAGGGTTCCCCTCAAGTGCGAGATGAGGCCCTGGGAGATCTGGGTCTCTGAGTCCCAGGAGAGGATGGCCCTGAGCGTGCCCCCGGAGAACCTGAGGGAGGTGCTGGGGATCTTCGAGGAGGAGGGGGTGGAGGCCGTCCCGCTGGGGAGGTTCGGGGAGAGGGGTCCCCTCCGGGTCCTCTACTCCGGGCATCGGGTGGCGGAGCTGGATCTGGACTTCCTCTTCTCCCCTCCGGAGGTGGAGAGGAGGGCTAGGTGGAGGGCTCCGCGGCTGGAGGAGCCAACCTTCTCCCCTCCCGATCCCAGGAAGACCCTGCTCAGGCTCCTCTCCTCCCCCAACGTGGGCAGCAGGGAGGAGGTGATCAGGACCTACGACCACGAGGTTCAGGGGAGGACGGTACTCAAGCCCCTTCAGGGGGAGCGCGGTGGACCCAACGACGGGGTGATCCTGAAGCCCCTTAGGAACTCTTGGAAGGGGGTGGTGCTCTCCTGCGGGCTGAAGCCCAGGTACGGCAAGATCGATCCCTTCTGGATGGCCGCCTCCGCCCTGGAGGAGGCCGTGAGGAACAACGCGGCCGTGGGGGGGAGGAGGGTGGCCCTCCTGGACAACTTCGTCTGGGGCAACCCGGAGAAGGAGGAGCAGCTGGGCTCCCTGGTGAGGGCCTGCGAGGCCTGCTATCTCTTCGCCAGGGGGCTGGAAACCCCCTTCATCTCGGGGAAGGACAGCCTGTACAACGAGTCCGTGCTCGGTCCCGTCACCCCCACCCTCCTCTTCACCGCGGTGGGGGTGATACCCGACGTCAGAAAGGCGGTTTCGGTGGAGCTGAAGAGGGAGGGGGATCCCCTCTACCTCCTGGGCCTCACCCATCCCGAGCTGGGGGGCTCCGAGTACTACGCCCTGCTGGGTCACCTGGGGAGGAGCGTGCCCAGGGTGAGGCTGGGGGAGGCCAGGAGGAACCTGGAGATCGTGAGGGAGGCGGTGGACAGGGGGCTGGTGAGGGCCTGCCACGACCTCTCCGACGGTGGGCTGGGAGTGGCGCTGGCCGAAATGGTGCTGGGCGGAGAGAGGGGGGCGGAGGTGGACCTCTCCCTGGTGCCCTCGGCGGGGAGGCTCAGGGAGGACTTCCTCCTCTTCTCCGAGTCCAACAGCAGGTTCCTGCTCGAGGTGGGGGAGGAGAGGGAGGAGGAGTTCAGGAGACTGGCGGGGAGGAGGGCCTCCAGGATAGGATGGGTCACCGGGGAGAGCGTCCTCAGGGTGAGGGGGAGGAAGAGGTGGGAGGTGGAGGGGGAGGAGCTGGGGAGGGCCTGGAGGAGTCCGGCTTGGTGAGGGTCTGCGTCCTCAGGGCGGAGGGAACCAACTGCGACGGGGAAACCCTGGTGGCGCTGGAGGAGGCGGGGGCGCAGGCGGAGCTCGTCCACTTCAGGAGGGTGGTGAGGGAGGGGCTGGGGAGGTACGACGCCCTGGTGATTCCAGGCGGCTTCTCCTTCGGGGACAGGGTGAGGGCCGGGGCCATCCTGGGGAAGGAACTGGGGGTGAGGATGCTCCGGGAGCTGAGGGAGCTGGTGGAGAGGGGAGGAGCCATCCTGGGGATCTGCAACGGGTTCCAGGTCTTGGTGGAGGCGGGCCTCCTTCCGGGCTTCAGGTGGGGGGAGGTGGAGGCCGCCCTGGCCCTGAACAACTCCGGGGGCTTCGAGTGCCGGTGGGTCAGGCTCAGGGTGGAGGGCAGGGGGAGGTGCCTCTTCACCAGGGGGATGAGGAGGGGGGAGGTGCTGAGGATGCCGGTGGCGCACGCGGAGGGGAAGTTCCTCTTCCCCCGGGGCAGGGAGAGAGTCCTGCTGGGGAGGCTGAGGAGGGGGGACCAGCTGGTCTTCAGGTACTGCGACGGAGAGGGGAGGCCGGCGGGGGGGAGGTACCCGCTGAACCCCAACGGCTCCTTCTTCGACATCGCCGGAATCTGCGACCCCACCGGGAGAATCCTGGGCCTCATGCCCCACCCTGAGAGGGCCGCCTTCGGAATCCAGCTCCCCGACTGGACGGGGAGGGAGGAGGTTCCGGAGCACGGGGACGGGATGAGGATCTTCACCTCCCTAGTGGAGAACCTCTGAACCCACCCGGAGCCGCGGGGGTCAGTCCGGTGGCCCCTTTCCTGGGGGGAAGGTAGCGCTTGCTCACGGCGGGCCTCGTGGGGTTCCGGCCCGAAAAAAAAAAAATTCCCGGTTTCCTAGAGGGGCAGGGCAAAGCTAAAAGCTCTCCCTCCCTAGCTCTTCGGTAAAATGAAGGTGGTGATCCTCTACGGCTCGAGGTCCGATGTGGAGTTCGCGGAGCCGGCCAGGGCCCTGCTCCGGGAGCTGGGGGTGAGGTTCGAGGAGAGGGTGGCCTCCGCCCACAAGACCCCCGACCGGCTGCTGGAGATGCTGGAGGAGTACGAGCGGAGCGGGGAGGTGCTGGTCTACCTCACCGTGGTGGGGAGGTCGAACGCCCTTTCCGGAATGGTGGACGCCAGGGTGAGGCATCCGGTGATAGCCTGCCCCGTGAGGATGGAGAGCTTCCCCTTCGACGTCTTCTCCTCCCTGAGGATGCCCAGGGGGGTGGCCCCGCTGGTGGTGGCGGATCCCGAGGGGGCGGCGCTGGCGGCGGCCAAGATCCTCTCCCTGGCGGACAGGGAGCTGGGGGAGAGGGTTTCACGATGGCAGGAGAGGAGGAGGGAGGAGGTGCTCTCCGCCGACGGGGAGGCCCGGAAGGGATGGAGGTAGAGGAGCCCCTGCTGAGATCCGAGCTCCCCCTCAAGCTCTTCAAGAGGGGGAAGGTCAGGGACATCTACGAGGTGGGGGGGAACCTGCTGCTGGTGGTCTCCACCGACAGGATCTCGGCCTTCGACGTGGTGCTTCCCGACGGCATCCCCTTCAAGGGGGAGGCCCTCAACAGGATCTCCGCCTTCTGGTTCAACTTCTTCCGCGATGTTCCCAGCCACTTCGTGGAGGTGGTGGACGGAAGGACCATGCTGGTGAGGAGGGCCACTCCCCTCCCCTTCGAGTTCATCGTGAGGGGCTTCCTCTACGGCTCCGCCTGGGAGAGGTACTCCTCGAGCGGGGAGATCTGCGGCCTCCGCCTTCCCCTCGGCCTGAAGAAGGCCTCCAGGCTTCCCGAGCCCCTCCTCACCCCCACCACCAAGGAGGAGGAGGGGCACGACAGGGAGGTGAGTTGGGGGGAGGTGGTGGAGAGACTGGGGAGGGAGACGGCGGAGAGGATAAGGGAGCTCTCCCTCTCCCTCTACGAGAGGGCCTTCTCCCTGGCGGAGAGGAGGGGGATCCTGATAGCGGACACCAAGTTCGAGTTCGGGTTGAGGGGAGGGGAGCTCCTTCTCATAGACGAGCTCCTCACCCCCGACTCCTCCCGCTTCTGGCCCGCGGAGGGATACGAGGAGGGGAAGGATCCCCCCAGCTTCGACAAGCAGTACGTCAGGGACTACCTGACCCGCCTGGGCTGGGACAGGAAACCTCCCGCCCCCCACCTTCCCCGGGAGGTCATCCTCCAGACCTCTAGGAGATACGTGGAGTGCTACCAAAGGCTGACCGGTAAGGAATTTTAAAGAAGTTACCCTAACCACTCTGGTGGGGGATTGGGCTCTTTTGGGGAGTCATGCGGGGTCTTCGGGGCTTTTGATTTCGAGGGAAAGGCAGTCTTCCCCCACCTTTACTGGGGCCTGATCGCCCAGAACCACCGCGGGCACCACTCCTACGGCTTCGCCGAGGTGAGGGGGGGAGAATTTTCCTCCTACCGTTCGCTGGGTCTCCTCCCCCCCGTGAGGCATCCGGTGATCAGGAAGCTCTTCAAGAACTTCAGGAGCCACGTGGGGGTGGGCCACGTGAGGTATGCCACCTCGGGGAGGAGCACTAGGTACTGGCTCATCAGGGACATGCAGCCCTTCCTGGCGGGGGGGGAGGAGAAGATCGCCCTGGCCTTCAACGGCAACCTGGTGAACGTGAAGGAGCTGAGGGAGGAGCTCAAGGGGGAGGCCAGGGGTCTTTCCCCTTCCTCCTCCGACATAGAGCTCCTCTCTAGGAAGCTGCTGAAGGGGATGAAGAACTCGGATTTGATCTCCGCGGTGGAGGGGTGCATGAGAGAGGTAGAGGGGGCCTTCTCGGTGGTGGGCCTGACCCGGAGGGGGGAGTTCTTCGCCTTCCGGGATCCCCTAGGGATAAAGCCCCTCTGCTACGGTTGCAGCCCCGACAACCATACCTTCGCCGTCTCCTCCGAAAGCGCGGGCCTGGATATCAACGAGTTCAGGTACGAGTCGGAGGTGCAGCCAGGGGAGCTCCTCATCTGGTCGGGGGAGGGGATGAGAAGGGAGAGAATAGTGAAGGGGGAGAGGAGGGCTTTCTGCAGCTTCGAGTTCGCCTACTTCGCCAGGCCGGATTCCGTGCTCGACGGGGGGAAGCCGGTGTACAAGGTGAGGGAGGAGTTCGGGAGGAACCTGGCCAGGGAGGACCCAGACCTGCCGAAGAGGGTGGACCTGATCGTCTCCATCCCCTCCACCGGGGACGATGCGGCCTACGGCATGCACGAGGTCACGGGCATACCCTGGGAGAGGGCGGTGAGGAGGCACAGGTACGTGGTGGACCGGGCCTTCATCTCCAGCTCGGAGGAGAGGGAGAAGATCATCTCCAGAAAGATCAACGTCACGGAGACCCTGAGGGGGAAGAGGATAGCGGTGGTGGAGGACTCCATCGTCAGGGGGGACACCTCCCGGAGGGTGATAAGGAAGCTCAGGATGGCGGGGGCCAAGGAGATCCACTTCTACTTCACCTTCCCCCGCATCCTCTCCCCCTGCTTCTACGGCATCGACATGGCCACCTTCGGGGAGCTCATAGGCTCCACCCACACGGAGGAGGAGATAGCGCACCTGATAGGGGCGGACTCCGTTCACTACCAGTCCCTGGAGGGCTTCGTGAGGGCCACCGGAATGAGGAGGGAGGACCTCTGCCTGGGCTGCCTGACCGGGCAGTACCCCACCCCCCTGGCCCAGAGGATAGCGGACGAGATGAGGAGGAGGTTCCAGGCGGGGGAGGTGGAGAGGGGTAGGGTGTACGAGGTGGAGTGAAGCGGGGGGTTCGGCTTACCTCCGAAAGGGATAAATATAAGTAGTTTTGACTCCCCCATTAGTTGGGCCTGTGGCGCAGTCTGGCTAGCGCACCGGCCTTTTAAGCCGGGAGTCGTGGGTTCGAATCCCACCAGGCCCGCATGGGGCGAAGGGATGGGAGAGGAGTTCGATCCCCGGGGGCACGTGCTGGTGCCGGAGCACAGGATCCTGTCGAGGGAGGAGGGGGAAGAGGTCCTCAGGAGATACAGGGTTAAGCCAAACCAGCTTCCCCTGCTCAAGGTCAGCGACCCCGTGGCCAGGGCCATAGGCGCCAAGGCGGGGGACATAGTGGAGGTGCGCAGGAAGAGCCGAACCGCGGGGGAGGCGGTAGCCTACAGGTACGTGGTGGAGGGGTGAGGTTGGTTCTGGAGGATCGCTGGGTGCTGGTGGAGGCTTTCCTGCGGGAAAGGGGCCTGGTCAGGCAGCACCTGGACTCCTACAACGACTTCATCGATTACGGCCTCCAGAGGGTGATAGACGACGTGGGGGGGATAGAGCTGGACATCGAGGGGGTCCATGTGGAGTTCGGGAAAATCTCCGTGGGGGAGCCCTGGTTCAGGGAAGCGGACGGATCTTACTCCAGGGCGCCCAACGTTACCCCCAACATCGCCAGGATGCGCAACATGAGCTACCTGGCCCCCCTCTACCTGGAGATGAGCATCGTCTCCGGCGGGCAGAGGCATCCCCCTCAGAAGGTGATGATAGGGGAGATTCCCGTCATGCTCAAGTCCAAGATCTGCGTGCTGCACGGCAAGAGCGAGGAGGAGCTGGTGGAGATGGGGGAGGACCCCATGGACCCCGGTGGGTACTTCATCATCAACGGCTCCGAGAGGGTCATCGTCATTCAGGACGACCTGGCCACGAACTCCATCCTGGTGGAGAGGGATGAGCGTCTGGGGGTGGAGGTGGCCAAGGTCTTCTCCAGCCGGCGGGGCTTCAGGGCCTTGGTGGTGGTGGAGAGGAAGAAGGACGGGCTGATAAGGGTTTCCTTCCCCGCAGTTCCCGGGCAGCTTCCCCTGGTGGTGGTGATGAAGGCGCTCGGTCTGGTGAAGGACAAGGACATCGTGGAGGCCGTATCTGACGATCCTGAGATCGTGAGGGAGCTCTTCGAGAACCTGAGGGAGGGAATAGAGGTTAAGACGGAGAAGGACGCGCTCGATGTCATAGGTAAGAGGGTGGCCATAGGGCAGGTAAAGAGCTACAGGCTCCAGAGGGCCCAGGAGGTGCTGGACAAGTACCTCCTTCCCCACATAGGCACCTCCCCGGAGGACAGGCTGGCCAAGGCCTACTTCCTGGGGAGCATGGTGGAGAGGGTGATAGAGCTCTCGCTGGGCAGGAGGGGGGTGGACGACAAGGACCACTACGGGAACAAGCGCCTGAAGCTCAGCGGGGAGATGCTGGAGAACATCTTCAGGGTGGCCCTGGCCAACCTCATCAAGGACATCAAGTACCAGCTGGAGCGCTCCTACGCCAGGGGCAGGGAGCTCAACCTCAGGACGGCGGCCAGGGCGGACCTCCTGACCGAGCACATCCGGCACACCCTGGCTACCGGCAACTGGCCGGGTGGGAGAACGGGGGTGAGCCAGCTGCTGGACAGGACCAACTACATCTCCACCCTCTCGCACCTCAGGAGGATCATCTCACCCCTCAGCAGGAGCCAGCCCCACTTCGAGGCCAGGGACCTGCATCCCACCCACTGGGGAAAGATATGTCCATCCGAGACCCCCGAGGGCCCCAACTGCGGACTGGTCAAGAACCTGGCCCTCACCGCTGAGATCTCCACGGGGGCGGACGAGGATGAGGTGGAGAAGGGCATCTACAGGATCGGGGTGACCCCCATCCGGAAGGGAGGGGAGCGGAGCGGCAGGGTGGCGGTCTTCCTAAACGGGAGGGTGATAGGGACCACGACGGATGGGGAGAAGCTGGCCCAGGAGATCAGGGAGAGGAGGAGAAGGGGTGAGTTCAGCGATCAGGTGAACGTCAGGTTCAAGAAGGACACGAACGAGGTCACGATCTGGTGCGATCCTGGGAGGGTGAGGAGGCCGCTCATCGTGGTGAAGGATGGCAAGCCCCTGGTCACCGACCAGCACCTGGAGATGCTGAAGAGCGGCAGGATGAGCTGGGGAGAGCTGGTGAAGGAGGGGGTGGTGGAGTACCTGGATGCGGATGAGGAGGAGAACACCTACGTGGCGATAAATCCCGAGGAGCTCACCCCGGAGCACACCCATCTGGAGCTGTACCCGCTGGCCATGCTGGGGGTGAGCGCCTCCCTCATCCCCTACCCCGAGCACAACCAGTCCCCCCGCAACACCTACGGGGCCAACATGGCCAAACAGGCTCTGGGGGTTTTTTCCGTTGGGATGCACACCCGCACGGACACGCACGCCTACTTCCTCCACTACCCCCAGCGCCCGCTGGTGGGGACCCGCGTCGTGGATCTGGTGGGACTCCGTAAGAGGCCCTGCGGCCAGAACCTGGTGGTGGCCATAGCCTGCTACGGCGGGTACAACATGGAGGATGCCCTCATAGTGAACAGGGACTCCATAGACCGGGGGCTGGGCAGGAGCACCTCCTTCACCATCTACGAGGCCGAGGAGGGGAGGTACTCGGGAGGTCAGAGGGACAAGTTCGAGGTGCCGCCGGAGGAGGTGAGGGGTTTCTCCGATCCCGCCCACTACCAGAACCTGGGGGAGGACGGGATAGTGGAGCCGGAGTCCAGGCTGGCGACCGATGATGTGGTGATAGGCAGGACCAGCCCCCCGAGGTTCTTCGAGGAGACGGACGAGTTCGGGGTGAGGACGGAGGCGGGAAGGAGGGAGAGCTCCGTCAGGATAAAGGCGGGGGAGGAGGGTATAGCCGACATGGTCTACCTGGTGATGACGGCGGAGGGATACCGGTCGGCCAGGGTGAGGGTCAGGAGTCTGCGGATACCCGAGCTCGGGGACAAGTTTGCCTCGAGGCACGGGCAGAAGGGGGTGGTGGGCATGGTGATGGATGGGGCGGACATGCCCTTCACGGAGAGCGGCATCGTGCCCGACCTGATCATCAACCCCCACGCCATTCCCTCCAGGATGTCCATAGGGCAGCTGCTGGAGATGGTGGCGGGAAAGGCGGGGGCCTTGGAGGGCAGGGAGGTGGATGGCACCGCCTTCGAGGGCGAGCCCGAGGAGGCGATCAGGAAGGTGCTGCTCAAGCACGGTTTCAGCCCGGTGGGCAAGGAGGTGATGTACAACGGAATGACGGGGGAGATGATTCCGGCGGAGATCTTCATAGGGGTTTGCTACTACCAGAGGCTGCACCACATGGCCGTCGACAAGGTGCACGTGAGGTCCAGGGGGCCCGTCCAGGTCCTCACCCACCAGCCCACGGAGGGCAGGGCCAGGGAGGGGGGGCTCAGGTTCGGGGAGATGGAGAGGGACTGCCTCATAGGCTACGGGGCGGCCAGGCTTCTCAGGGACAGGCTGCTGGAGAGCTCCGACAAGTTCGATGCCCTGATCTGCGGCAAATGCGGGCACTTCTCCGTCTACGACCGGAAGAGGAACAGGATCTACTGTCCCTTCTGCGAGGAGGAGTCGGAGATCTACAGCGTGGAGATGCCCTACGCCTTCAAGCTGCTGCTGGACGAGCTCAGGTCCCTCTGCCTGGACACCCGCATAAAGCTGCGGGAGAAGGCCTGAGGAGGTGAGGGGATGAGACCGCAGAGGGTGATAGAAAGCATCCGCTTCTCCCTCCTTTCCCCCGACGAGATGCGCAAGATGTCGGTAACCAGGGTGGTCACCGCCGACACCTACGATGAGGACGGCCTACCCATCGAGAGGGGCCTCATGGACAGAAGGCTCGGAGTGGTGGAGCCCGGCCTCACCTGCAAGACCTGCGGCGGGGGACCGAAGGAGTGCCCAGGGCACTTCGGGCACATAGAGCTGGCCAGACCCGTCATCCACGTGAACTACGTGGAGACCATCCTGGACCTCCTCCAGTCCACCTGCAGGAAGTGCGGCAGGATCCTCCTGGAGGAGAAGGACAGAGCGGAGTGGCTGGAGAAGATGGAGGGGAGGGAGGACTGGTGGGAACTCTCCAGGGAGGTCCTCCAGAAGGCCAAGCAGAAGAAGTGCCCCCACTGCGGGGAGGAGCAGCAGGAGATAAAGTTCGAGAAGCCCTTCACCTTCCTGGAGGGAAAGAGGAGGCTCACCCCCCTTGACATAAGGACCTGGCTGGAGAGGATAAGGACCGAGGACCTGAAGCTCCTGGGGATAGACCCCTCCATAAGGCCCGAGTGGATGGTCCTGCAGGTTCTCCTAGTCCCCCCCGTCACCGTCAGGCCCAGCATCACGCTGGAGACGGGGGTTAGGTCGGAGGACGACCTGACGCACAAGCTGGTGGACATCATAAGGATCAACCAGAGGCTGGCGGAGAACATGGAGGCGGGGGCCCCCCACCTCATCGTGGAGGACCTCTGGGAGTTGCTCCAGTACCACGTGGCCACCTACTTCTCCAACGAGATCTCCGGGGTTCCCCCCGCCAGGCACAGATCGGGAAGGGTCCTGCGCACGCTGGGGCAGAGGCTCAAGGGTAAGGAGGGGAGGTTCAGGGGCAACCTCTCGGGGAAGAGGGTGGACTTCTCCGCTAGGGCGGTGATCTCCCCGGATCCCTGCCTGAAGTTCTACGAGGTGGGGGTTCCGGAACACGTGGCCAGGGTTCTGACGGTCAGGACCAGGGTAACCTCCTTCAACCTGGAGGAGATGAGGGAGCTGGTCAGGAGGGGACCCTACCAGTACCCCGGAGCCCAGTGGGTCATAAGCCCGGACGGCAGGAGGTACGACCTCAGGTATGCTGACAGGGAGGAGCTGGCACAGAAGCTGGAGCCGGGCTACGTGGTGGAGAGGAACCTGAGGGACGGCGACATCGTGCTCTTCAACCGGCAGCCCTCCCTCCACAGGATGTCCATCATGGCCCACCGGGTGAAGGTCATGCCCGGGCTCACCTTCAGGCTCAACCTGTGCGTCTGCCCCCTCTACAACGCCGACTTCGACGGGGACGAGATGAACCTGCACGTGCCCCAGAGCGAGGAGGCCCAGGTGGAGGCCATGATCCTGATGGCCGTGCAGAACCAGATCCTCTCCCCCAGGTTCGGGGGGCCCATCATAGGGGGGATCCAGGACCACATCACCGGGGCCTACCTGCTCACCAGGAAGGACACCCTGCTGGACAGGGAGAAGGCCTGCCAACTTCTGATGCAGGCCGGGGTGGAGCCCGTCCTCCCGGCGCCCGCGGTGGTCAGGGAGGGCAAGGAGTACTGGACGGGGAAGCAGATCTTCAGCGTCCTCCTGCCCAAGGACCTCAACCTCACCTACAGGGCCAAGATATGCGAGGGCTGCTCCAAGTGCCGGGAGGAGGAGTGCGAGAAGGAGGCCTACGTGGTGATCAGGAACGGGGAGCTGAAGATGGGAGTGATCGACGCCCACGCCTACAAGGCCCTGGACAAGTGCGAGCTCTGGGACAGGATCGTGAAGGAGTACGGGGTGGAAAGGGCCACGGAGTTCTTGGATCAGGTGACCAGGCTCTCCATAGCCGCCGCCACCATGTTGGGCTTCACCACCAGCATAGACGACGAGGACATACCCGAGAATGCCAAGGAGAGGATAGAGGAGAAGCTGGAGGAGGCCAAGAAGAAGGTGGCGGAGCAGATAGGGATTTATGAGAGGGAGGAGATGGAGCCCATTCCCGGACGCTCCCTGAGGGAGACCCTGGAGATGAAGATCATGGAGATTCTGGCCGAGGTCAGGGACAAGGCGGGGGAGGAGGCGGAGAGGCACCTGACCCTCTCCAACCCGGCCGTGATCATGGCCAGGACGGGAGCCAGGGGGAGCATGCTGAACCTCACCCAGATGGCCGCCTGCGTGGGGCAGCAGTCGGTGAGGGGGGAGAGGCTGAACCGTGGATACACGGGGAGGGTGCTGATCCACTTCAAGCCCGGGGATCTGGGGGCGGAGGCCAGGGGATTCGTGAGCTCCAGCTACAAGAGCGGCCTCAGGCCCATCGAGTTCTTCTTCCACGCCACGGGAGGGAGGGAAGGTCTGGTGGACACGGCCGTGAGGACGGCCCAGAGCGGCTACATGCAGCGCAGGCTGATAAACGCTCTGCAGGACCTGCACGTGGAGTACGACGGGACGGTAAGGGACGCCGTGGGGGGGATCATCCAGTTCCTGTACGGGGAGGACGGGGCGGATCCCATGAGGACCGACAACGGTAAGGCCGTGAGGGTGGAGAGGTTGGTGGAGAGGGTGCTGGGGGTGTACTGAGATGGTAGGGGTTTCACCCGAGACCATAAGGGAGGAGGTGCGGAAGCTCAAGGGGGTGGTACCCGATTCCGTGGTGGAGGAGCTGGAGGAAGCCCTCCTCAAAAGGGCCAAGCAGAAGGCCATCACCACCGAGGCCCTCCAGAAGGTGATCGAGGCCACCAGGGAGGCTTACCTGGCTTCCCTCGTGGAGCCCGGGGAGGCCGTGGGTACCGTGGCGGCCCAGTCCATAGGGGAGCCGGGAACGCAGATGACCCTCAGGACCTTCCACTACGCGGGGGTGGCCGAGCTGAACGTGACGCTGGGTCTCCCCAGGCTCATAGAGATCCTTGACACCAGGAGGACCCCCTCGGCCGCCCTGATGACGGTCTACTTGGAGCCCCCCTACTCGAAGGACAAGGAGAAGGCCAGGGCCCTCGCTCAGGAGATAGAGATGACCACGGTGGAGGATGTGATCTCCGAGATGGAGACGGATCTCATCAACCTGCAGCTCCTGCTCTTCCTGAGCCGCTCCAGGCTCCGCCAGAAGGGGCTCACTCCCTCCAAGGTGGCCGAGGCCCTCTCCCAGCAGCTCGGCCCTAAGACGAAGATAACGCTGGAGGACACCAGGCTGAGGATAAAGGAGGAGGAGGGGGGCCTCTCGGAGCTTCGCAAGCTGGCCATGAGGGTGAGGAAGCTCAGGCTTAAGGGTGTCAGGGACATCAGCAAGGTGGTGGTGAAGAAGGAGGGAGAGGAGTACGTGATCTACACGGAGGGCTCCAACTTCGCGGAGATCCTGCGGCTGGAGGGGGTGGACAAGAGGAGGACCCTGACCAACAACATAAGGGAGATAGAGGAGGTCCTGGGGATAGAGGCGGCCAGGAACGCCCTGATCGACGAGATGATGAAAACCCTGCAGGAGCAGGGTCTGGAGGTGGATGTGAGGCACATCATGCTGGTGGCGGACGCCATGACCGCTTCGGGGGAGGTGAGGCCCATAGGCAGGCACGGGATAAGTGGGGAGAAATCCAGCGTGCTCGCCAGGGCGGCCTTCGAGCTTACCCTGAAACACCTGCTGGAAGCCTGCCTCAGGGGGGAGCAGGACAGGCTCAGGGGGGTCACGGAGAACATCATAACGGGAAACCCGATTCCCTTGGGAACGGGTTCGGTGCGTCTGGTGATGCAGGGTGGTAGGAGTGAACCTGAATGAGGAGATAAGGAAAGCGGTGGAGAGCGGCAAGGTGGTGCTCGGAACGGATCGTTCCCTGAAGCTCCTCAGGGCCGGCAAGGTGAAGATGGTCCTCCTGGCCTCCAACTGTCCTGAGGAGGTGAGGAGGGAGGTGGAGCACCTCTCCAAGCTCTTCGGCGTCCCCCTCCTGAGGTACTCCGGGAGTAGCTGGGAGCTGGGGGAAGCGGCCGGGAAACCCTTCGCCGTGAACGTCTTTTCGGTGCTGGACCCGGGGAACTCCCATCTGCTGTCGGCGGTGGAAGGTTGAGCATCACCCTCAGCGAGGAAGAGATGAGGTACATCTCCCTTCTGGAGATGGTCAGCGGGGTGAAGGCCAGGGACTGCATCCTCAGCGAGGAGGAGAACAGGCTGATCTTCCTGGTGGAGAAGGAGCTGGTGGGCCTCTGCGTGGGAAAGAACGGCCGTCACATAAAGAAGCTCCGCAGGCTGCTGGGGAAGGAGGTGGAGGTGGTGGGTTATTCCGAGGACCCGGAGGAGTTCCTAAGGCTGCTCTTCGCTCCCGTGCAGCTGAGCTCCCTCACCCTGACGGAGGAGGACGGGAAGAAGGTGGCGGTGGTGGAGGTGAGGCCCCAGGAGAAGGGGCTGGCGATAGGAAAGGCTGGTGCCCGAATCAAGAGGGCCAAGAAGCTGGCCCAGAGGAACCTGGGGATTCACAACATAATAATAAGGTGAGGCGCCAGAGGGAAGGGGATGGGAAAGGGAGAGTTCGCGGCCAGGAAGCTTTCCAAGGACAGGCGGAGGTTCAGGTGGAAGGACTCAGGCTACAAGAGGAGGGTGCTCCAGCTGGACAAAAAGGCCGATCCGCTGGAGGGTGCTCCCCAGGCCAGGGCCATCGTGCTGGAGAAGGTGGGGGTGGAGGCGAAGCAGCCCAACTCGGCCATAAGGAAGTGCGTGAGGGTGCAGATAGTGAAGAACGGGAGGCAGGTCACCGCCTTCGCCCCGGGGGATGGGGCCATAGGGTTCATCGACGAGCACGATGAGGTGATCATAGAGGGAATAGGGGGGGCCCAGGGGGGTCCGAAGGGGGACATTCCCGGGGTGAGGTACAAGGTGGTCAAGGTGAATGGGGTTTCCCTGAAGGAGCTGGTGAAGGGGAGGAAGGAGAAGCCGACGAGGTGAGGGGATGGAGTTCAAGTACTTCGGGAAGTGGTCGGCGGAGGGGGTGGAGGTGAAGGACCCGGGGATGAGGAAGTACCTGAGGCTACAGCCCACGCTCTCCCTCTCCTCCGGAGGAAGGCAGGCCTCCAAGCCCTTGGGCAAGGCCGAGGTGCCCATCGTGGAGCGCCTGATCAACAAGGTCATGAGGTCGGGCCCCGGGGCTAAAAAGATAGGTGGGAGGGTGATCAGGGGGGCGGGGGCCTGCGGGAAGAAGCACAAGGCCTACAACATCGTGAAGAGGGCCTTCGAGATCATAGAGGAGAGGACGAAGAAGAACCCCCTGCAGGTGCTGGTGGACGCCATCCACTACGCCGCCCCCAGGGAGGAGACCACCAGGGTGACCTATGGGGGCATCACCTACCACGTGGCGGTGGACGCCTCCCCCGCCAGGGGGATCGATGTGGCCCTGATGAACCTGGCGGCAGGGGCCTTCGCGGCCTCCTTCAGGAACAAGAAGCCCATAGAGGAGTGCCTGGCGGAGGAGATCATCCTGGCCTCCCAGTACGATTCCAAGAGCTACGCCGTGGCCCGCAAGGAGGAGATAGAGAGGATAGCCGAGAAGGCCAGGTAGGCTCACGCGAAAAGCTTTAAATTCGGGAGGACAATCGAGACTAAGGTCGAGAGAATGGCCAAGCCGCACCTGAACCTGGTGACGATGGGTCACGTGGACCACGGCAAGTCCACCCTGCTAGGCAGGCTGCTCTTCGAGAGGGGGGAGGTGAAGGAGGAGGAGATAAAGAAGTTCGAGGCCCTGGGTGACAAGGGTAAGACCTTCAAGTTCGCCTGGGTCTTCGATGACCTGAAGGAGGAGAGGGACAGGGGGCTGACCATAGATTTGGCCCACAGGAAGTTCGAGACCGACAAGTACTACTTCACCCTCATAGACGCCCCAGGGCACAGGGACTTCGTCAAGAACATGATCACGGGGGCCAGCCAAGCTGATGCCGGCATCCTGGTGGTGGCGGCCGACGACGGCATCATGCCCCAGACCAGGGAGCACGCCGCCCTGGCCTTCACGCTGGGGGTGGGGCAGCTGGTGGTGGCCATCAACAAGATGGATCTGGTGGATTACAAGAAGGAGGTGTACGAGAAGCTGAAGTCCGAGATCATGGAAATGCTCAGGGTGGTGGGGTACAGGAATGCGGACAAGTTCCCCTTCGTTCCCGTGGCGGCCTTCTACGGGGAGAACGTGACGAAGCCCAGCTCCAAGATGAGCTGGTACAGCGGGCCCACCCTGCTGCAGGCCCTGGACGCCTTTGTGATTCCCCCCAAGCCCATAGACAAGCCCCTCAGGATTCCCATCCAGGATGTGTACTCCATAACCGGGGTGGGAACCGTCCCCGTGGGGAGGGTGGAGACGGGGGTGCTCAAGGTGGGGGACACCCTGGTCTTCGAGCCCTCCGGAAAGACCGGGGAGGTCAAATCCATAGAGATGCACCACGAGCCCATCCCCAAGGCCGAGCCCGGAGACAACATAGGGTTCAACGTGAGGGGTATAGCCAAAAACGAGATCAGGAGAGGGGACGTGGCGGGACTCCCGAATGCCCCGCCCACGGTGGCGAGCGAGTTCGTGGCCAGGATAGCGGTGCTGCAGCACCCGACGGCCATAGCGGCGGGCTACACCCCCGTTTTCCACGTGCACACCGCCCAGGTGGCCTGCCAGATCACGGAGATCATCAACAAGCTGGACCCCAAGACGGGTTCGGTGCTTGAGGAGCATCCCCAGTTCATAAAGAGGGGGGACATGGCCACCATCAGGGTGAAGCCCACGAAGCCCCTGGTGATAGAGAAGGTCTCCGATATTCCCCAGCTCGCCAGGTTCGCCATCCGCGACATGGGCATGACCATCGCGGCCGGTGTGTGCATAGACGTGGTGAAGGCCAAGTGAACCTTTTTTACCCCTTAGGGGGAAGATGAGGGGTGCCGGCATGCAGCAGGCCAAGATCCATCTATCCAGCACGGATCACCGGAAGCTGGACGAGATCTGCGCCCAGATCAAGGAGATAGCCCAGAGGACAGGGGTGGAGATGTCGGGACCCATCCCCCTCCCCACCAAGCGGATAGTCATACCCGTGAAGAAGGCCCCCGACGGGGAGGGAACGGCCACCTGGGACAAGTGGGAGCTCAGGATCCACAAGAGGCTCATCCACATGAGCGCGGATGAGAGGGCCATGCGCCAGCTCATGCGTCTCCAGGTTCCCCAGGAGGTTCACATCAAGATAGAGCTGAAGGGCTAGCGGGAGAGATACCTCTTGGCCAGGTAAACGCTCAGGGAGGAGATGGCCAGGGTGAGGAGGCCCAGGTAGGTGAGGTCCCTCAGGAGGGCCCCGGCGTCCAGCCTGTAGATGGTGAACTGCCTGACGGCGTCGTTGGCGTAGGAGAGGGGGTTCGCGCTCGCCACGGCCTTCAGCCATCCAGGCATGAGCTCGGCGGGGAAGAAGACGTTGGAGGCGAACATGAGGGGCATCACCATCAGGTTGACCATGGCCATGGGAGTCTCCCACCTGGTGGACCTGAGGGCCAGCATGAGGAAGAGGGAGGAGAAGGCCACGCACAGGAGGAAGGCCACCAGCAGCACCCCCAGCAGGTAAAGGGGGTGGAAGCCCGGGCCCGTCTTCAGGCCTAGGGCGAGGGCCGCCCCCAGGATGATCAGGACCTGGAAGGAGGAGCGCAGGGTGGCGTAGAGGATCTTGGAGAGCACGATGGAGGCCCGGGAGACGGGGGTGCTCAGCACCTTGTTAAGGAAGCCGAGCCTCCGGTCCCAGATGATGGAGAAGCCCGTGAACATGGTGGTGAAGAGGCAGCTCATGGCGATCATCCCCGTGGCCATGAAGGAGAAGTAGTCGGTGGTCCCGAAGGAGCGGAGCATGAGCTGGTTGGCCAGCTCCGGGGGCACTCCACCCCCGAACACGGCCCCTATGTTCATGGCCTTCCCCAGGAAGACCATCCAGATCAGGGGCTGCAGAACGGTGATGAGGAGGAGGAGCGGCTCCTTGTACCACTTCTTCAGCTCCCTCCTGGTGAGGGCCAGAAATCCCTGCATGGGTCTCCCGCTCAGCTCCTGGCTCTCCGTAGTGTCACCCTCTGCCTTATCCCCTGCTCGGGGCTCTCCTCCTGGTCCCTGAGCGACCTCCCCGTTCTCTCCAGGTAGACCTCGTCCAGGGTGGGCTTGGTCAGGGAGAGGCGCTTCACGGTCACCCCCCGGTCGGTGAGCAGCCTTAGGAGGAGGGGCGCCACGGTCTCTCCCCTTCCCACCTTGACCCTGTACTCCCCTCCCTCCCTCCTCACCTCCTTCACCCCCTCCACGGCCCTCAGGATCTCCTCCACCCCGTCTCCCTCGCACTCTAGGGTGAGGAGGTCTCCTCCCAGGGAGTCCTTCAGCTCCGAGGGGCTGCCCTCCTCCACGATCCTCCCGTGGTCTATGATGGCGATGCGATCGCAGAGCTGGTCCGCCTCCTCCAGGTAGTGGGTGGTGAGGAAGATGGTCATCCCGAACCTCCCCCTGAGGGAGCGGATGTGCTCCCAGATGGAGGCCCTGGTCTGGACATCCAGGCCCAGGGTGGGCTCGTCGAGGAAGAGCACCTTGGGGCGGTTGATGAGACCGCAGGCCAGCTCCAGCCTCCTCCTCATCCCCCCCGAGTAGGTCTCCACCCTCTTGTCCTTGAAGGGCTCCAGCTGAACCAGCGAGAGGAGCTCCAGGGCCCTCCTCCTCCCCTCCTCCTTGGGCAGGCCGTAAAGGTCCGCGCAGAGCATCACGTTCTCGTACCCGGTGAGGTCCTCGTCGGCCGTGTACTCCTGCGGCACCACCCCTATGGACCTCCTTACCTTCTCCGGCTCCCTCACCACGTCGTACCCGCAGACCTCCGCCCTCCCGCTGGTGGGCTTCAGCACGGTGGTGAGCATGTTTATGGTGGTGGTCTTCCCCGCCCCGTTGGGGCCCAGGAAGCCGAAGATCTCTCTCTCCCTGACCGAGAAGGTGACCCGGTCCACCGCCCTCAGCCCGTTGAAGACCTTGGTGAGCTCCACCGCCCTTATGATCTCTTCCCTCATCCCTTCCCCCTCCTGAGCTCCTTGCTCACCTCCTCCAACCTTTCGGCCGTTTCCTCCAGCACCCCGCAGAGGCTTCTGAGGGCCTTCTCCGAGGTCTTCTCCCCCAGGGCGCTCGCTGCCTCCAGGAAGGTCGCCACCACCCGGCGCATAGCTTTTCTCAGCTCTGCCGCCCTCTCCGGGGGAAGCCTGAGCCAAGGAGGGGCCCAGGGGTGGGGAAAGAGTCCCATCCCCCCTCCCATCCTCTTCCACGCCTTCCTCTCTTCCTGGAGGAGCTTCTTCCCCTCCGGCGTGAGGCGGTATCTCCTCAGCCCGCTGCGGTCGCGGGGCAGCTCCTCCACGTGCCCGGTGTCCTGCAGCCAGGCCAGGAGGGGATAGATGGAGCCGGGGCTGGGCCTCCAGCATCCCTCGCTCCTCCTCTCGATCTCGTCCATTATCTCCGAGCCGGACATGGGTCTCTCGCTCAGGGACTCCAGCACGTAGTAGCGCACCAGCCCCCTGGGCACAGCGGTCCGGCCCCTCACCCACCCGAACATATCGCTAGCGATATCGTTACCGATATTTAAGGCTTACTCCCTGGGCGCTTGGCGGACGGCCTTCCTTACCTCCATTTCCCTCAGATCCTCGGCCGCCTCCTGCAGGGTGGCCTGTATCCGGTGCCCCAGGTACCAGCAGACCGCTCCGCAGACCACTAGGGCCATCCCAAGCCCCATCAGCAGCGCCGCCGCGGAGGTGAGGGTTTCCTCCACCCCCTCCACTTCGGCCCCAACCTCGGAGAGCTGCTGGTTCGCCCCCATCACGTACAGGTCGGTTCCCAAGACGATTACCCCTATCCCCACGAAGACGAAGGCCAGCAGCTCCAGGTACCAGCCCAGCCTGGAGAGGTCCCTGAGCTCTCCCATCTTCCCCCCTCCTCCCCCCCTTCAGAAAAGGATTTCCGTCAGGTCTATACCCCGGCTTCCGGAGGTAAGATGGGCCGGGGTAGCCAAGCCTGGTAAGGCGCACGCCTTGAGAGCGTGTGACCCTTCGGGTCTCGAGGGTTCAAATCCCTCCCCCGGCGCATTCAAAAATCCCCGAATCCAGATGCCGGGGAGCGGGTTCACGAGGGGTGGGTCGGGGACGAGGAGGAACCGAGCATACTGAAGAGACAGCGGTAACAGGACCTATCCGAAGGAAGGCCTCATGAGAGAATTTCTATCCAAAGATCAATCCAATCCTCCATCAGCCGCGGGATCAGAAATTTTTCTTTCACATGTTGATGCCCCCTTTCCCCCATCGTCTCCCGCAGGTTCTCGCTGCTGAGGAGATCCATCACTCTCTTCGCGGTACCCTCGTAATCGCGGGGTTCCACCAGATAACCGTTTTCACCATCTATCACCTGTGCTGGGATGCCTCCAACGTTGGAGGCAACTACCGGCGTTTTCTTCCACAGGGCCTCAGAAACCGTGAGACCAAAACCTTCTCTTATGGACTTCTGTAAAACCACATCCGAAGCCCTCTGAATGACGTTGACCATGATGTCGTGCGCGCCCACTATCACCTTCACATCCCTCCTGTTTTTGACTTTGGCGTGCAGTTGCTCGTATATCTGTTGTCCCTCCGGGTCGTCCAGCGCCACATCTCCTACCAAGACGAGCTGGCAGTCCATTTCCTTCCTGATTAGGTCGAAGACCTTTATCACGCCGAACGGGTCCTTCCACTTGTCGAAGCGGGATACCTGGGAGATAAGCGGTCGCTTTGAATCGATGCCCGCTTTCTTCAGATACTTTTTGATGGTGCTCTTGGAGAGGGGCATATTTTTCATCGACAGAGGATCGATGGCCGGCTTCATGATCCTGTAATCGCCAGGGATGCTTTTAGCCGCGAATTCCTCCATCGAATAAATGGTCATGTCGTACTGTAGAACAAAGCCCCTCAGATAATTCCATAGCTTTCGGTTGGGTTTTGAAAGGTCGATGTGGCACCTCCATATCCAAGGCTGTCTTTTCCTGTAGAACTTTATGAGGGGAAGAGGTTGGGGGTCATGGACCACCACCAGGTCATGGTCTATGTGCGTGAACTTCGCGAAGACTTGGTTCGTCTCCTCGAAGATTTTTATCTTCTTCTGAGTCAGGGCAATTGCGTCACCTTGGAGGGCATTGTGAAATTTCTTTGTCACCCTGAAAAAATCGGGGGAACCGACGATCGTCCTCCAGCCCACATAGAGGCCTATATCGTTCATGAGCGGAATAAGGCTCCGCAACATCTCGGCCACCCCCCCGCCGTAGGGAGTTGAGCTGATCTCCAATATCGTTTTTCTGTAAAGTTTCCTGCTTTTCCGGTAAATTTCAGCTATCCTCTCGTCACCGACAATTTGCCTGTAATCGGTTAGTCTCACCAACACTCAAGCAAGTTACGTCGCTTGTTTTAAATCCCTTCTCTCCAAAAAGGAAAAATAGGGGTACCCCCCCTGAGTTCACGAAACCCCTCAGGAAAAAAGAGGGAGGGATCACTCCTCTATCCTAGGGGTCGCTACCAGTACCACTTCCCCGTCCAGCAGGAAAACTACCGGAGCGGGCTCCTGCCAGTGGTGGGCCACCACCTGGTAGGGATAGAGGTTGAGCCCCCTGACCAACCGACAGAGGGCTTGGCTTGCGAGTTCCACATCCAGCGTATAGTGATATTTCACCTTCAGCATGGTGGCCAGCTCCGTTAAGTTCACGTTCGTTCTGCTCTTTGCGCTTGTGTCTACCTCAAACTTCTCCAGGCCTTCGAGTCACCTCTGGGTTTCTTCGCCCAGCTTGATCACCGCCATGACATGCGTGGGGTCTAGGACGTCCCTTTCCAGAAGCTCTTTGCCTATCAGCTCCTCAAAACGCGAAAGGTTCTCGGGTTCTTCCATTTTCTCCGCCGGGTTTTGGCTGCTTCCCTTTTTAAATTGACCGGACGTGGGGGTGACGGTGACGCCTCCTCGCGTGACGGAGGAGGTGGTGAGGGAGCGCGAGGAACTGGGGATGAACAGGGTATGGATGCAGCCGAGGTCGGAGGAGGCCGTGGCCTTCTGCAGGGGGAGGGATATCGAGGTGGTGCACGGCACCTGCCTGAGGGTCCCGAGGAGGAAGCTGGATCTCTAGCCGGTATCAGGACTTTACCCGGTCCAACAGCTCGGAGGAGAAACCCCCTCATTCCTGCCCGCGGTATCCCTCCTCCCCCAGATCCAGCTCGGTTTCCGCTCCGAAGAGCCTTTCTATGGAGGCCTGTAGTTCCACCATTCCCTCGTTTTGGAAAGGTGAAACCATCTGGAGGGTGATGGGCGTGCCCACCGCAGAGAGGGCCGAGAGGAGTCCCCAGGCCACCTTCCCCCTCAGCCCCTCGCCTCGGCCTCCACCTCCGAGGGGAGGTAGTCGGGGGTCCTCCATCCACCTCTCCACCGTGGGTTCCCATTTTTTATGGCAAACTGTGTGCCGAAATCCCCTTCCTAGCCTTGAAACTGAGAAATGGCAAAAATCCTGCCTGAATCCTGCTCAATTCTTGCCTTAAAATCGCCTGATAGATTTGAACGATAGGAGTATCCTATCCCCCGGCGCCAGCAGGGTTCCAGGCAAAAATATATCTTCTTGAGTCCACTTTAACAGATGGCCAAAGTTTTGCCCGAGAGGGGTTTGAGGAAGGAGGAAATCTTCAGCAGGCTGAGGGAGTATCTCAGGGACGATTTGGATCCCTTCAGCGCTAGGCTCTTCACCATAGCCTTCGAGCCAGGGGTGGAGGAGCTGAGAGAGGTGGCGCACGAGGCGATGAAGATGGGTGCTTTTAAGAACATCCTAGACTTCACGGAGTTCCCCAGCATGATAAAGCTGGAGAAGGACATCGTGGATGTGGCCACCTCCCTGATGAACGGGGATGAGGAAACCGTGGGTACCTTCACCTTCGGGGGGACCGAGAGTGTTTTCTTGGCCGTGAAGGCCGCCAGGGACAGGTTCCTGCTCAAGAAGGGGCAGATAACCATCCCGGAGATAGTGATGCCCGTGACCGGGCACCCCTGCTACGACAAGGCCTCGGAGTACATGGGCCTGAGGGTCAAGAGGGTGGGTTTGGACGACAGGTACCGGGCGGATCCCGAGGCCATAAAGGAGGCGATAACCGAGGACACCGCCATGATCGTCGGCTCCGCCCCCAACTGGCCCTTCGGAACCATAGACCCCATCAGGGAGCTGGCGGAGATAGCGAGGGAGAAGGACATCTGGCTTCACGTTGATGCCTGCGTGGGAGGATTCGTTCTGCCCTTCATGAAGAGGCTGGGGGAGGAAGTACCGGACTTCGACTTCAGGATAGAGGGCGTGTGCTCCATCTCGCTGGATCCGCACAAGTACGCCTACACCCCCATAGGTGCCTCCGTCGTCCTCTTCAGGAGGAAGTTCCACAAGATGTTCTCGCAGTACGTCAACATGAGGTGGCCGGGGTACCCGATAGTGAATCCGGCGGTGATCTCCTCCCGGTCTGAGGCCTCGCTGGCGGCCGCCTGGGCCGTGATGCACTACCTAGGGGAGGAGGGATACACCAAACTCGCTAGGAAGATCGTGAACGCCAGGAACAAAATAGCTAGGGGAGTGAGGGAACAGGGCTTCGAGATAATGGGGGACCCCTCGGTGATAATGGCCTTCACCTCAAGGGAGCTCAACTTGTTCAAACTCTCAGATGAGATGGCGAAAAAGGGGTGGTACCTGATGCCACAGAAGGGGATAGCCAAGATGAACATTCCTCCAACCCTCCACCTCACCATCACCCCCGTCCACGAGGAGAAGGCCGACCCCATGCTCCAGGATCTCAGGGAATGCGTCGGGAGGGTGAAAGGTCAGGCTCCCGGCGAGCTGGAGAGCTTCCTGGGAGCCTTCAGCTTGCTGTTTGACATGATAGCCCCCGGGGAAATGGACCTGGCCTCCCTGGGAGGCCTCCTTTCCCAGATCGAGAAGAGCCTGGATGCCCAAGCCACCCAAAAATTGCTGGGAGCCCTTGGGCTAGAAAAGGGATTCCCAAGGGAGATGGGGCCGATATACCAGCTCTTGGCAGCCTTGCCCCCGGAGATAGCGGAAATGCTCGTCAACTATGTTATCATAGAAATGTTCAAGAGGGGAGTTTAGCCAAAGGCTTGGGTCGGCCCACGGTGTGGGGATGAAGGCCTTGGACGAGGACACGGGAAGGGTGCTGGCGGAGGAGGTGGAGGTGGCGGACAGCTTCTGGAGGAGGTTCAGGGGGCAGATGCTGAGGAAGAGACCAGGTTCCCTCCTCTTCCGGGGGAGAAACCTGCACGTCCACACCTGTTTCATGCGTTTTCCTCTGGATCTGCTCTACCTGAGGAGGGGTAGGGCGGTGAAGCTGGTTCACTCCCTCAGGCCCTGGAGGTTTTCCCCTGCCCCCAGGGGTTCTGATGCCCTGCTGGAGCTTCCACCCCGCACCCTTTCTAAGGCCGGGGTGAGGGAAGGGCACAGGATAGTGTTCCGGAGGTGAGGGAGTGGTTAGGGTACTGGGCATAGACCCTGGGACCAAGAGCATGGACCTGTGTGGGCTGGAGGAAGGGGTGGTTTTCTACGAGAGGTCCCTGGACAACGCTCAGCTCCTGAGGGAGCCCGAGCTCTTCCAGAGGTCGGTGAGGGAGGTCCTGCCTCTGGACCTCATCGCCGGGCCATCGGGGTACGGGGTGGAGGTCACCAGGATAGAGGAGATCCCCGAGGAGGTGTTCGAGGACTGGTACTACAACTACATCCTGCTCACCACCAAGGAGGAGGTGCGGAGGGCCGTGGAGAGGGGGCTCTTCGGGGCCCTCCTCTACCGCAACATGACCGAGGCCTGCCACTGGATGAGAAGGGAGGGCCTCCCCGTGGTTTTCATTCCCTCGGTGGTAGAACTCCCTACCGTTCCCGAATTCAGGAAGGTCAACAGGGTGGACCTGGGTACGGCCGACAAGATGGCGGTGGCGGTGCTGGGGGTGCACTGCCAGGCCGAGAGGCTGGGCCTCCCTTACCGTGAGGTTTCCTTCATCTTGTTGGAGATGGGATACGGGTACAACGCGGCGCTAGGGGTGGAGGGTGGAAGGATAGTGGACGGGATAGGGGGGACCATCTTCCCGGGTCCGGGCTTCCTCACAGCCTCCGCTTTGGACGCGGAGCTGGTGCAGTTGGTTGGGAGGTGGGAGAGGGGGGACGTGTTCGTTGGTGGTGCGGCCACCCTCACCGGGGAGATGGATCCTGGAAGGTTCGCGGAGGGAAAGGGGGAGAGGTTCGAGCTAGCCTTCCAAGCCATGATGGAAGGGGTGGAGAAGGCGGTTTCCTCCCTCAGGGTTTCGGTGAGGGAACCTAGGGAGCTCCAGATCTCGGGTAGGCTGATTAGGGTGGGGAGGATTAGAGAGGAGCTGGAGAGAAGGCTGGGGAAGGTGAGGGAGGTGGGAAGGCTGGAGGGGGCCAAGATCACCAAGGAGACGGCCCAGGGGTATGCGATGGTGGCGGACGGCCTGGCGGGGGGAAAGTTCCGGGAGCTGGTGGAGTGGATGAGGATAAGGGAGGCCCGGGGGACGGCTCTGGATCACCTCTACCATCCCAGAGCAGAGGGAGTGAAGAGAAGGTTCGTGAGGTTCAAGGCCTGATCCCTCGGCTCGGGCTTTTTAGGAAACCTCTCAGGTTATGGATGGGAAAAATGCCGGAGCGGATGGCGCTGCTTCGGGTGCCCTCCGGAGGGTGAGAGGGTGGAAGGGAGTCTGGGAGACGCTGGGGGGGGTAGGAGGTTCGAGTGGGTGGAGCACCCCTCCGACATAGGCTTCAGGGCCTACGGGAAGGATCTGGCGGAGGCCTTCGAGAACGCCGGCCTGGCCCTCTTCGAGATCATGGTGGACACGGGCAGGGTGGAGCCCAGGGAGGAGGTGGAGGTGGAGCTGGAGGCGGAGGATGAGAAGGCCCTCCTCTACGACTGGCTGGACAGGCTCCTCTACTTCAGGGACGCGGAGAACCTCCTCTTCTCTGACTTCAGGGTGGAAATCAGGGAGGAGGGAGGGAGGTGGAGGCTGAAGGGGAAGGCGAGGGGGGAGAGGTTCGATCCCTCCAGGCACCCGGAGAGGACGGCGGTGAAGGCCGTCACCTACCATCTCATGGAGGTGGTGAGGGAGGAGGGGAGGGCGGTGGTCCAGGCGGTGGTGGATATATGATCAGGCGTTCAGGCGCTCGAAGAACTCCGAGAGCGTGCTCTGCAGGGACTTGAACTCCTGGTAGAGCTGGTCGTAGATTCCCCTCCTCTCCGAGGGGAGGAACTCCCTCTCCACCTTCACCTCCCTCTCGGCGGAGCGGAAGTCCGTTTCCCCCAGGGCTACCCTGGCCACGATGGAGGCCCCCAGGGAGCCCACGTGGTGCGGGGAGGCCACCCTCTCCACCTTCTTCCCCAGCACGTCGGCTAGGATCTGGGACCAGACCTCGCTTTTGGCCCCTCCCCCGCAGATCCTGAGGGAGGGGAGGGGGAGGCCCATTCCCTCCACCACCTCCGCGATCCACCTGAGGTGATAGGCCACTCCCTCCATGACCGCCCTCACCAGATGGGCCTTGGTGTGCCTGAAGCTCAGGTTGAGGAAGGCCCCCCTCACCGTGGATTGGATGAAGGGGCACCTCTCCCCCATCATCCAGGGAAGGAAGAGGAGCTTGCCCGATCCGGCCTCTACCCTCCCGGCCATCTCGTCCAGCAGGGCGTAGGGGCCCCTCCCCATCCTCTCCCCCCTCTCCCTCTCCTCCCTGGCCAGCTGGTCCCTGAACCACTTCAGACAGGAGCCCGCGTTCTCCATCTCCCCTATGAGGAAGAACCTCTCGGGATCGGCGGCACACAGGCTCCCCACCCCGGTGAGGTCGAAAAGGGGCTCCTCCACGTGCATCCCCGCCCAGGCGGAGGTACCCAGGTAGAGGTGCGGTCCCCCCGCCCCCACCCCCACGGCCGTCGCATCCCCGCATCCGCACACCACCTCCACCTTCCTGGGGAGGCCCAGCTCCCAGGCAGCCCTCTCCGTGAGGTTCCCCACCACCTCCGTGCTTTTCACAGGTATGGAGAGCCTGTCGGGGGAGAGCCCCATCTCCTCCACCAGCTCCTCCTCCCACCTCTTCTCCCTGAAGTTGAAGAGGCAGAAGAGGCTGGCGCAGCTCCAGTCCGTGTAGAACTCCCCCACGCAACGGTGGATCAGGTAGTCCTTGGAGTCCACGAACTTGGCCCTCTGGAAGACCTCAGGCTCCTCCTGCTTTATCCAGAGGATCTTGGGGGTGATGTCCTTGGCGGAGGTGGGCGGGATCACCCCCCTCTCCAGCATGCCCAGCAGGTCCAGCCTGCCCATGAGCTCCTCGGCCTGGGCCTTGGCCCTGGTGTCCAGCCAGAGGATGGCGGGACGCAGGGGCTTCCCCTCCTCGTTCACCGTCACCAGCGTGTACATCATGCTGTCGAAGACCAGGGCCTCCACCTCCTGGGGCCTGACCTTGGCCTTCCTGAGCACCTCGGCCGTGGTCTCCTTCACGGCCTCCCACCAGATCACGGGGTCCTGCTCCGCCCATCCCGGCCTGGGGTAGGAGACGGCGTACTCCTTGGTGCAGTAGGCCACCATCTTCCCCTCCTCGTCCACCAGCGAGGCCTTGTTCAGCTCCGTTCCCAGGTCGTGGGCCAGGATGTAGCCCAATTCCGACCCTCAGCCCATCTGCAGGGCCAGCCTGAGCTCCTCGTGCTCCTTGGCCAGCTCCTGCAGGCTTATCCCCCTCATCACCGCCTCCACCGCCAGCCTGAAGGCCCGGGCCCCGGCCCTAGGACCCAGCGGGTGGGCGTGGATCCCTCCTCCCGTCCCTATCACGATGTCCCTCCCCAGGTCCTCCACCACCTCGGGGACCATGGAGGGAGTGATTCCCCCGCTGGGCATGGGGAAGGTGGGTTTAAGGTGGTGGAAGGGGAAGATGAGCTGGTGGGCCACCCTCAGGTACCTCTCCTTCATGAAGGGGGCCTTGCCGTAGGGGGCGGGATAGACCACGATGTCCGCCCCCGCCAGCCTGGGGAGCTTTCCCAGGAGCAGGGAGGAGGAGAGACCGGAGTGGGGTGAGACGTACATGGTTCCGGAGAAGTCCATGTGGGCCAGGATGGGCACCTTGATGCTGGGGTCCTCCGCCAGCTCCCTCAGCAGGGAGATGCCCGCGGTGAGGTAGTTGATCATGAGGGCGTTGGCCCCCAGCTCCAGGGCCCTGTCCGCGTTCTCCAGCACCTTGGAGGCCTCGTCCGTGACGTTGACGGTGTACAGGGTCTTTTCACCCTTCTCCCTGTCCGCCCGGTCCAGCGCCTCCATGTATTTGGGCACCCTCTCCTCTATGGGGTTGAAGGAGGGATTGGCGAGGAGCTCGTCGTCCTTTATCATGTCCACCCCCCCCACCGCCGCCTCGTAGGCCAGCCTGGCCCCCACGTCCGGGGTGAAGCCGGTGCAGGGCTTGATCATGTTGTTGATGAGGGGCCTCTCCTTCACCCCCAGCAGCCCCCTCACCCCCTCTATCCCGAACTTGGGCCCCTTGAAGCCCTCCGTGAAGCTCCTGGGGAAGCGCAGGTCCAGGAGTTTGATCTTCTCCCAGCACATCAGGTTCCCCGCCACGGTGGAGAGTAGCATGGGTAGCTGCTTTCCGAAGTTCACCCAGGGGAAGGCGATTTGCACCAGGTAGTTCCTCTCCCTGGCCTCGGTGGGGGAGAGGACCTCGTAGTAGGGGACCTCGTAGACCCCCACGGCCTTGGCCACGTGCTTCTTCCTCACCTCCGGGGTCTCACCCGGAACGGGCACCCAGGTTCCGGTGCTCTGCTCTATGGCAAGGGCCCTGGCCACCTCCCAGGCGTCCAGGGAGGAGGGTAGGGAGAGGAAGTAGGTGGCGATCACGTACTCCTCGGGATCCACCCCCTCCGGGAGGGCCTCGGGGAGGGCCTCCAGATCCTCGTACCTGGCCTCCCTCCACTTGAACATCATTCAACTTCGGAGGGGGGATTTAAAGGGGTATCCTGCTCACCCTCCCCTCCTCGTCCACGCTCTCGAAGATGATCCTCACTCCCCCCATCCCCTCCCTGCTCCTCACGGCCTGGAAGAAGCTCATGGGGTCCACGCAGGCCTCGGGGGGGAAGACCCCCTTCCTGTCGATCTCCCCCCTGGCCACCATCTGCGTTCCCACGGAGGCAGGGATGGCCGTTCCCTCTCCCATGCCCGCCCCCCTGGAGGGCGTGGCGAAGCGGTACTCCAGCCTCCTCCCTTCCTTCCTCCCCCTCACCACGATCTTCAGGCAGCCCACGGGCTCGGGCAGCCTGCTGGCGTACTCCCTCCTCCTGGAGAGGACGAAGGAGACCAGGAAGTCGATGGGGACCACGGAGGCTTCCCCCACCCTTATGGGCTCCTCCGAGGCCAGCCCCATCCTCACGGCTTGCCGGAGGAGCTCGTAGTACTCCTCGGGGAGCACGGTGCCCTTGTTGGTCACCTTCCTCAGGCCCGGTATGTGGCGGGGAAGGGTGATGGTCTCGGGGTGGGGGTAGGGGTAGACCTTCACCACCCCTATGGGCTCGTAGAAGTCCACCTCCTCTATCTCCTCCTCCCCCTCCTTGCTGAAGAACTTGAAGTAGACCATCCTCCCGTCCTTGAGCATGGGTATGTCCCCCGTCATGTAGTGGATGCGGTGGTAGATCACACCCGGGCCCTCCGCGGGCTCCCCCCCGTGCACGTGGTAAACGTGCACCTCCTCCGTGGTGTCCAGCAGGTCGGAGCAGAACTTGGCCACCACGTTGGCCACCCCCGGGGAGGAGCCCATACCCGTCAGGACCGTCACCCCCCTCCTCCTGGCCTCCTCATCCATCTTGAGCTGCTCGAGGGTGGCCTCGTAGTCGTCGCAGATGTCCACGTAGTTCACCCCGGCTTGGATGGCCTCCCTGGTGAGGAGGGGGCCGAACCTGTAGAAGGGACCCACGGTGTTCAGCACCACATCTGCCCCGGCCATCACCCTCCTCAGGGCTTCCCGATCCGTCACGTCCAGCTTCACGAAGGACACCCCCGGGAGGCCGGAGAGCTCCCTCTCCACCCCCTCCACCTCCCTGTCGGCCACCACCACCTCGGAGAAGACCCCGCTCCTGGCCAGATCCTTCACGGCGGTCCTACCCACCACCCCACCGCCGCCCAGAACCACCACTTTCCTGCTCAACCTCCTTTCCTTCTCCCAAAAGACTTAAAGATTGTTGGGAGCAGATTAAAAGTGGGGAGCCTAGAGACCCTGATCCGGTTTTCCTCCGGGATCTCCAACCCCCACCTGGAGGAGTGGAAGGGGAAGGGGGGAAGGGTCGTGGGGTACACCTGCAGCTACTTCCCCGAGGAGCTCGTCCACGCCCTGGGCATGCTTCCCTTCAGGATAAGGGGAACGGGCTGCTCCGGGACCTCCCTGGCCGACACCTGGTACGGACCCGTGAACTGCAGCTACACCCGCTGCTGCCTGCAGCTGGTGCTGGAGGGTAAGTACGGTTTCTTGGATGGGGCGGTCATCTCCAGGACCTGCGACCACGTCAGGAGAATGTACGACTGCTGGAAGGCCGCGGGCAACCTGCCCACCTTCTTCTACTACTTCGGGGTGCCTCACACCCTGACGGAGCACGGGCTGGAGTTCTACCGGGGGGAGATTTCCTCCCTCCGGACGGCCCTGGAGGAGCATTTCGGGAGAAGACTGGAGGAGGAGGGGCTGCGGGAGTCCATAAAGGAGTACAACAGGGGGAGGAGGTTGCTGCTGGAGCTGGCCGAGAAGAGGAAGAGAGAGGCGCCCCCCGTCTCAGGGGAGGAGGCCCTGGCCCTGCACGTAGCCAGCACCTCCATGAGGAGGGAGGTCTACAACGGGATGCTGGAGGAGGCCCTGGAGGAGGTGGAGGAGAGGGGGAAGGAGTACC
>Ga0197143_1000721_pt1 | contig 32431 bp, 28 predicted proteins | sample GBS70_MetaG_FD_148603 | JGI IMG/M metagenome (GOLD analysis project Ga0197143, IMG submission 148603) | Sediment microbial communities from Great Boiling Springs, Gerlach, Nevada, United States - GBS 70_MetaG | ecosystem: Environmental > Aquatic > Thermal springs > Hot (42-90C) > Sediment... | reverse complement strand
TGTCGGGGTCCCCGCCAAGGGGTCCCCACCAAAACCCGTAACGGAGTTTTGGCGGGGTGCCCCAACCCGTGTCCGGGTTTTGGTGGGGTGCCCGAATCCGTTTCAGGATTTTGGCGGGGTGACTTAAGTCACCCCGGCACGGAGAAAAGCTCCAGTCGTTCCAGGTCCCTAAGCCCAGTTCTTGACACTGGGGAGACAAAAACGGTAGAATTTGTATAGCAAATCATATATGATTACCAAGTATTATCAAGAATGCGCAATGTTGCGAATTTAGATAAATGTCGCTTCGCCTATGAGGTACTCCTCCAACGTATCGTGAGTGGGGAATACGGGCCGGGGTACCGTCTCGTCATCGACCAGATCGCGCGAGAGCTGGGGATCAGTCCTACACCTGTGCGGGAGGCCATCCGCCAGCTGGAAGCCGAGGGTGTCGTGGTCTACAACCGCCACAGCGGTCCAAAGGTTGCGCTGATCGACGATCGGACCTATCCTCAGGTCCTGATGGTGCTGGCCGTACTCGAAGGCTTTGCCACCGCCCAGGCCGCCGCGCGCTTGCGGCCCAATGACATCGCGGAGCTCCAGGCGCTGAATCAACAGATGAAGGAGGCCATCCGCCGGTTAGATTTCGCCCTCTTCAATGAGCTGAACCGGCAATTCCACCAGAACATCTACCAGCATTGCGGGAACGCGTACCTGAGGGAGGTGTTGGAGAGCACCTGGAGACGCCTCGACACGCTCAGGCGGAACATCTTCGCCTTCATCCCGAGCAGGGCGCCCAGGTCGGTAGAGGAGCACGATACGCTCATCGAATTGATCCAAAGACAGGCCCCCGCCGAGACCGTGGAACGATTCGCCAGGCAACACAAACTCCACATGCTCCAGGCCTTCCTGGAGTGGAAGGCAAGGGGGTCAGCTCCCATGGGAGAGACCCACTGGTCCAAAATGGGAGAAGGGGTGAGATCGTGAACGCGACCCGCGAGGGGGTTGCTGGGAAGGATTTGCGAGGCTCGATCGTTCCGCTGGTGACCCCCTTCCACGAGGGACAGGTGGATGGGCAGAGTTTGCGCTCCCTCATCGAATGGCAGATCGCCTCAGGAAGCCATGGGATCGCTGTAGCTGGGACGACGGGGGAGGCCACTTCCCTTTCCTTCGAGGAACGGAAGCAGGTCATTCGGTTGGCCATACAAACGACGGCAGGCCGTGTCCCTGTGATCGCCGGGACTGGCACGAACAACTACGAGGAGACGCTGGAGCTCACCCAGTTCGCGGAGCACGAAGGCTTCAGTCCGATCGCATCGCCCTGTGGGATCGCCTTCGGAACGTCTCGAAGCCGCTCATTGCGGCAGTAAGCGGATTTGCGCTTGGGGGTGGATGCGAGCTGGCCCTGCTTTGTGACATCATCGTCGCCTCTGAGACCGCCTGCTTTGGTCAACCCGAGATCAACGTCGGCCTCATGCCTGGTGCAGGCGGTACCCAGCGGCTCACGCGGCTAGTGGGCAAGTTCAGGGCGATGGAGATGGTCCTGCTCGGCAAGACGATGTCCGCACACCCAAATACCAAGGCAAGTAGCTTCTCCGGCCGTCCTTTGACGCCGTGAGGACTGTTTCGGTCTGAGCGGAGATCTGCGCGCCCCCTTGCTGATGCGCTCAAAGGCGCTCCCCGTCTCCTCCACGATACCTCCTCCCTGCTTCACCTCCTTGGTCCCCTGCGCCCGGAGGGCGAGGCTCCTGTCTTGGGGGCCGAAGCTTCTATCTTGGGAGTGCGAGGCTCCTGTCTTGGGAGTGCGAGGCTTCTATTTTGGGAGGGCGAGGCTCCTGCCTTGGGAGGGCGAGGCTCCTGCCTTGGGAGGGCGAGGCTCCTGCCGAGCCGTGCAAGCGATACATGGTTCTGGGGCTGCGGAGGAGGTATAATGGGACGGGAGGTGAGAGGGTGAGGCCGGACATCCGGAAGGCTGTCGTCCTGGGCGCGGGGACCATGGGGAGTGCCATCGCCGCCCACCTTGCGAACGCTGGCGTTCCTGTCGTGCTCTTGGACATTGTGCCAGGGGAGCTCACCGAAGAGGAACAGAGGAGAGGGCTCACCTTGCAGAGCCCTGAGGTTCGGAATCGCCTCGCCACGCAGGCCATTGCCCGTCTCCAGAAGGCCCAACCTCCTGCGTTCTTCTCCCCCGAGCGCGCGGGCCTCATCACCGTCGGGAACCTCGAGGATCACCTCGACGCCGTCTCTGACGCGGACTGGGTCGTCGAGGCGGTGATCGAGGTTCTCCCGGTGAAGCAGCAGTTGATGGAGCGAGTGGAGCGGTTCTGGCGGCCGGGGACCATGGTCAGCACGAACACCTCCGGCCTTCCCGTCCACCGGATCGTGGAGGACCGCTCCCTGGAGTTCCGCCGCCATTTCCTGGGCACGCACTTCTTCAACCCTCCGCGCTACATGCGGCTCCTGGAGATCATCCCGACCTCTGACACCGATCCGGAGATCGTCGCGCGCATGAGCCGCGTGGGGGAGTTCCTCCTTGGCAAGGGGATCGTCTACGCCAAGGACAGGCCCAACTTCATCGCCAACCGCATCGGGACCTACAGCTTCCTCCTCGCCGTGAAGCTCATGCTGGAACAGGGGCTCACCATCGAGGAGGTCGACGAGCTGACAGGGCCAGCGATCGGGAGGCCCCGTACGGGCACCTTTCGCCTCCTGGACCTCGTGGGCCTGGACATCGCCCTGCACGTCGCCGAGAACGCCTACCGGAATCTCCCCGAGGATGAGGAGCGGGAGATCTATCGCATCCCGGAATTCCTCCGGCTCATGGCCGAGCGGGGGTGGCTGGGGGAGAAGACAGGCGGAGGGTTCTACAGGCGCGTGGATGGGGAGATCTACACCCTCGACTACACCACCATGGAATATCGCCCGCGCAGGAGGGCGAGCTTCCCTTCCGTGGAAGCGGCGAGGAACATCGAGGACGCCGGGAAGCGCATCCGCCAGCTCATCTTCGCCGAGGACCGTGCCGGCCGCTACCTCTGGCCGCTCCTCAGCGGGGTTCTGGTCTACACTGCCCGGCGCATCCCGGAGATCACAGACGAGATCGTCAACATCGATCGGGCCATGCGCTGGGGTTTTGGGTGGGACCTCGGCCCCTTCGAGCTCTGGGATGCATTGGGAGTCCGCGATGTCGCCCAGCGCCTGGAGCGAGAGGGGAGGGAGCTCCCCCCTCTGGTCCAGGCGGTCCTCCGCACCAAGGAGGGGACCTTTTACCGGAAGATGGAGGGGATCCGGGAGTACTTCGACCTGGGCGTCCAGGGCTACCGTCCAGAGGTGCGCAGCCCCCAGGTGATCGTCCTCTCCTCCCTCCGGGAGGAGGGGAAGGTGGTGGCGAGCAATCCAGGGGCGAGTCTCATCGACCTCGGCGACGGGGTGGCGTGCCTGGAGTTCCACACCAAGATGAACACCATCGGCGAGGACATCATCCGGATGCTCCACCAGAGCCTCGAGGAGGTCCGGAAGCACTTCGATGGCCTCGTCATCGGGAACCAGGGCCGGGACTTCTCGGTCGGGGCGAACCTGATGCTCCTCCTCCTGGAGGCCCAGGAAGGCAACTGGGAGGACCTGGACCTCGCCGTCCGGCAGTTCCAGCGGGCCGGGATGGCCATCAAGTACTTCGACCGCCCCGTGGTCGCCGCTCCCTTTGGGCGGACCCTCGCGGGAGGGTGTGAGATCTGCCTCGCCGCCCCGCGGATCCAGGCAGCGGCAGAGACCTATATGGGACTCGTCGAGGTCGGGGTCGGTCTCATCCCGGCTGGCGGCGGCACCAAGGAGATGGTGCTGCGGAGCCAGGAGCGCGTCCCCGAGGGTGCCACGGTGGACCTCCTTCCCCTTCTCCGGGGCGCCTTCGAGACCATTGCCATGGCCAAGGTGTCCACCTCCGCCGAGGATGCCCGGCGCCTCGGGTTCCTCCGGCCCACCGACGGGATCTCCATGAATCCAGACCATCTCCTCTACGACGCCAAACAGGCCGTCCTGGAGATGGTCCGTTCCGGGTACCGTCCCCCTCTGCCCAGGAAGATCCGCGTCGTGGGCGAGCGGGGAAGGGCGGCCATCCTGTCGTATCTCTACAATATGCGGGTGGGAGAGTACATCACCCCCTACGAGGAGCACATCGGGAGGAAGCTGGCCTACGTGATGACCGGAGGGGATGTCCCGGAGAACGCCCTGGTGACTGAGGACTACCTCTTGGACCTGGAGCGCGAGGCCTTCCTCAGCCTCCTCGGCGAACCAAAGACCCAGGAGAGGATCCGGCACATGCTCCAGACGGGGAAGCCCCTGCGGAACTGACAGTCCTCCCCGCTGCCCTCCTGCAACGGGAGGAGGCGGTGACAGTGAAAGGAGGGATGGGATATGCCAAAGCGACCAGCTGCGAGGCGGTCTCGCCGCCCTCGCGAGGCGGTCATCGTCGCGGCGGTGCGCACCGCGGTGGGGAAGGCACCGCGTGGTTCGCTGAAGGACACGAGGCCCGACGAGATGGCCGCGGTAGTGATCCGGGAAGCGGTGCGCCGGGTCGAGGGCCTCAAGCCCGAGGAGATCGATGATGTGATCCTTGGATGCGCCATGCCGGAAGGCGAGCAGGGTCTGAACGTCGCGCGGATCGCCGCCCTCCGCGCGGGGCTCCCGTATACCGTCCCCGGCCAGACCGTCAACCGGTTCTGCTCTTCCGGGCTCCAGGCGATTGCCATTGCCGCGGAGAAGATCATGGTGGGGTTCGCCGACGTGGTGGTGGCCGGAGGGGTGGAGAGCATGAGCATGGTCCCCATGACCGGGAACAAGTACGCTCCCAACCCCTACCTGGCAGAGCACTATCCGGAGGTCTACACCTCCATGGGGCTCACCGCGGAGATCCTGGCGAAGAAGTTCGGCATCTCCCGGGAGGAGGCCGATACCTACAGCTACCACAGCCACATGAAGGCGGCGCGGGCGATCCAGGAGGGAAAGTTCAGAGAAGAGATCGTCCCCCTCAAGGTCCGGCGCTGGGAGGAAGGGGATGGACGCCCGGTGGTGCGGGAGTTCGTGTTCGAGGTCGACGAGGGGGTACGGTACGACACGAGCCTTGAGGCACTGGCCAGCCTGCCCCCAGTGTTCGCCCAGAACGGGATCGTGACCGCCGGGAACTCCTCCCAGACCAGCGATGGCGCGGCCGCCGTCGTCGTGATGTCGAGCGAGCGGGCAGAGGCCTTGGGCCTGAGGCCCATGGCGATCTTCCGGTCCTTTGCTGTGGCTGGGGTCGCCCCGGAGATCATGGGCATCGGCCCGGTGGAGGCAATCCCCAAGGCATTGAAGCTCGCAGGGATCCGCCTCCAGGATGTGGACCTGATCGAGCTCAACGAGGCCTTTGCCGTTCAGGTTCTGGCGGTGCTGCGCCAGCTCGAACTCGATCCTGAGATCCTCAACGTCAACGGCGGCGCCATTGCGCTCGGGCATCCCCTTGGATGCACAGGAGCGAAGCTCACCACAACCCTTCTCCACGAGATGCCCAGGCGCGAGGCACGGTACGGCGTGGTCAGCATGTGCATTGGCGGGGGCATGGGCGCAGCAGGCGTGTTCGAACGCCCATAGGCGGTGTGTCCCAAAATTCGCTTGTACTGGAAGCCCGCCCCGAGAATCCGTTCAGCGAATTTTGGCGGGGTGACTGAGGGAGGTGAGGACTCGTGGGAGAGAGGGCAGTAGCAGGGATCCCTGCAGGCGGAGGCTTCCTCATCGAAGCCACGGAACACGGGGAGGTCTTCACGCCTGAGGACTTCACGGAAGAGCACCGGATGATCGCCCAAACGGTCCGCGACTTCGAGGCCCAGGAGGTCCTCCCTAACCTGGAGCGCCTCGAGCACCAGGACTGGGAGCTGACCAGGGCGCTCCTGCGCAAGCTCGGGGACCTCGGGATCCTTGGGGTAGATGTTCCCGAGGAGTACGGCGGCGCAGGCCTCGATAAGATCACCTCGCTCATCGTGGCGGAGAACATGCGGAGCGCGTCGTTCTCCGTCTCCTTCGGTGCCCACGTGGGGATCGGGACCCTCCCCATCGTCTTCTTCGGGAACGAGGATCAGAAACGGCGCTATCTCCCAGCCATGGCCAGGGGAGAGAAGATCGGCGCTTATGCCCTCACCGAGCCGACGGCGGGCTCCGATGCCATGAACATCCGCACACGGGCGACGCTGAGCGAAGATGGGAAGTTCTACGTCCTCAACGGGACCAAGCAGTTCATCACAAACGCCGCGTTCGCCGACGTGTTCATCACCTACGCCAAGGTGGATGGCGAGAAGTTCACCTGCTTCATCGTGGACCGGGATACCCCCGGCTTCACCATCGGCCCGGAGGAGAAGAAGATGGGGATCAAGGGTTCCTCCACCGCCAGCCTCTCCTTTGAGGGGGCGAAGGTCCCCGTCGAGAACGTCCTCGGGGAGGTCGGCCGCGGCCACGTGGTCGCCTTCAACATCCTGAATATGGGGCGGTTCAAGCTCGGGGCTGGATGCATGGGGGCCAGCAAGGCGATGCTCCAGGAGGCCGTGAACTACGCCAAGCAGCGGGTACAGTTCGGGAGGCCCATCTGCCAGTTCGGCCTGATCCAGCATAAGCTGGCGGAGATGACCATCCGCACCTACATGGCCGAGAGCATGGTCTACCGTACGGGAGGCCTCGTCCAGCGGGCGCTGGAAGGGACGCAGGGGGGCGGGGAGGATGTCGTCCGTGCCCTGGAGGAGTACGCGGTGGAGTGCTCCATCAACAAGGTCTATGCCTCCGAGGTACTCGACTACGTCGTGGACGAGGCGGTGCAGATCTATGGGGGGTACGGGTTTATCGAGGAGTATCCCGCGGCTCGGGCATACCGCGACGCCCGGATCAACAGGATCTTCGAGGGGACCAACGAGATCAACCGGCTCCTCATCCCAGGGATGCTCCTGCGCCGCGCCCAGAGGGGGAGGCTTCCTCTCTTCGCTGCGGCACAGAAGGTTGCCGAAGAGCTCCTGGCCCCGGCGCAGGCGGAGGTCCTAGGGGAAGGGCCCCTCGGGGAGGAGCGGCGTCTCGTGGAGATGGCCAAGAAGGCGACACTATTTAGTAGCGGGGTGGCCGTCCAGAAGTACATGGAGGGGATCGAGGAGCAACAGGAGATCCTGGGGTGGATCGCCGACATGATCATGGAGGTCTATGCCATGGAGAGCGGCCTCCTGCGTGCCCTCAAGGCCATTGCCAGGGAGGGGGAAGGCGCGGCTACCCAGAAGATCGCCATGGTCCGGGCCTATATCTACGACGCCATCCCCAGGATCGAGCAGCTCGGCAGGCAAGTGCTAGCGGCCACGGAGCAGGGTGATACTCTCCGCACCCAGATCGCCGGCCTGCGCCGGTTCCTCCGGTACACACCCGTGAATACCGTGGCTCTGCGCCGGGCGATCGCCGAGCGCGTCATCTCCGCAGGAGGGTACGTCGTTTGAAAGAGGCGGGGGAATAAAAGCAGTGAGGGAGTGAGGAGAAAGCGCGGTGGAGCCGAGGGGCAGAGGAGCAGGGGGACATGGTATAATCTTTTCTAGGTAGTCCGAACTCCCCTTCCCAAGGGGGCCCGTAGCTCAACGGCAGAGCAGCGCCCTCATAAGGCGTTGGTTCCAGGTTCGAATCCTGGCGGGCCCACCAGCCTCTCTCCTTGACTTCGCGGTGCGGTCCCTCGGGATCTCTCACGGCATGGGGCCATTTTCCGCCCCCCCTGTGCCGAGAGCTTCTTCCCGCAGCATGTGGAGCTTCCTCCGTGTCGGGGTGACTGAATGGGGGTGATCGCCATGCGTCTCCTGCGCTTCCTGGCCGCGCTCCTCGTGGTCTTGGTTGCGCTCCTCGCCGCGACCGGCGTCTATCTCATCCGGCGTCCCTTCCCCCAGATCTCCGGGACCGTTCGCCTGCAGGGGCTTCAGGCAGAGGTCCAGGTGATCCGGGATCGCTGGGGGATCCCCCACATCTTCGCGCAGAACGAGCGCGACCTCTTCTTCGCCCAGGGCTACGTCCACGCCCAGGACCGCCTCTGGCAGATGGACTTGAGCAGGAGGGTGGCCAGCGGGCGCCTCTCTGAGATCTTCGGGGAGGTGACCTTGGATGTAGACCGGTTCTTTCGGACTCTCGGCCTTCGCCGAGTGGCCGAGGAGGAGGTCCGCCTGCTAGACCCCTCCCAGCGGGAGATCCTGGAGGCTTATAGCGCTGGCGTGAACGCCTACATCGCCACGCACAGGGGAAGGCTCCCCCTGGAGTTCGTCCTCCTCCGCTACGCCCCTGAATCCTGGACTCCTGCGGATTCCATTGTCTTCGGGAAGTTGATGGCCTGGGTGCTTGGGGGGAACTGGCGGGCGGAGCTCTTGCGCGCCGCGCTCATCGCCAGGTTCGGCGAGGAAGGAGCCCGAAGGCTCCTCCCACCTTACCCCGAGGGCGCGCCGATCATCGTGCCTCAGGAAGCTCTGGGCTTCTACCAGGCGTTGGACCTGAAGGCCCTCGCAGCCCTCCCAGGCCCGCTCGCCCCAGTGGGGGTTGGAAGCAACAACTGGGTCGTGGCCGGATCTCGGACAGCTACAGGAGTGCCCCTCCTGGCCAACGACCCCCACCTGGAGGGCCAGATGCCCTCCATCTGGTACGAGGCGCACTTATCCGGGGGGAGGTTCGACGTCATCGGAGCCACCTTCCCTGGCGTGCCAGGGGTGATCATCGGGCATAACCGGAACATCGCCTGGGGCGTCACCAATGTGGGCCCCGATGTCCAGGACCTGTACCTGGAACAACTCCACCCCAACGACCCCACAAAGTACCTATTTCGGGGGAAGTGGGAACCGTTGCGCATCATCCGGGAGGAGATCCGGGTGAAGGGCCGTTCGGAGCCGGTCGTCGAAGTGGTCCGCCTCACACGCCACGGCCCGATCCTGAACAATGCCGTGGAGGGACTTCCCGGCTACGTTGCCTTGCAGTGGACGGCCCTCCAGCCGAACAGGCTCTACGAGGCGGTGATTGGGATCAACCTGGCGCGGGACTGGCAGGAGTTCCGGGAGGCGCTCAGGAAGTGGGCGGTGCCCTCCCAGAACTTCGTGTACGCCGATACCCGTGGCAACATCGGGTACCAGATGCCCGGCCTCGTGCCCATTCGGGCCAAGGGGAACGGTCTCGTCCCAGTCCCTGGATGGACCGGGGAGTACGAGTGGGTAGGGTTCATCCCGTTCGAGGAGCTCCCCTCGCGCTTCAACCCTAGGCGCGGGTACATCGTGACTGCCAATAACCGTGTCCCCCCTCCGGGGTACCGTTACTTCATCGCAGCCGAGTGGGATCCGGGGTTCCGGGCCAGGCGCATCGAGCAGCTCCTAGTAGAGAAGGGGAAGCTGGGAATCCAGGATTTCCAGCGGATCCAGCTCGACGTCCAGTCGCTGGTCGCCCAGGAGATCCTCCCCGTGCTGGGGAACCTCCGCCCCCGGGATCCCAAGGCGCAGAGGGCGCTGGAGCTGCTGCGCGGCTGGGATGGCCGGCTAGACCCCGAGAGCACCGCAGCGGCCGTGTTCGAGGCGTTCCTGATGACCCTCCCAGATGCCCTCTTCCAAGAGGTGTTGGGGAAGGAAGTGTACAGCATGTACCGGAAAGCCTACTGGCTCCGCGTCCCGGCCACCCTGGACCTCCTCAGGGATCCGGGATCGGGTTGGTGGCAGGGGGATCAGGGGAAGGTCCTGGAGAAAGCCCTCGTTGCCGCGTACGAGGAACTTGAAAAGCGCTTAGGGAGAGATCCCAAGCGGTGGAGGTGGGGAACGCTCCACCAGCCCAGGTTCACCCACCCGCTCGGTCGCGTCCCCGTGCTCACCTGGATCTTCAACACCACCCCTCCTCCCACGGGCGGCGATGGGTTCACGGTCAACAACGGCGGGTACGATCCTGACCAGCCCTTCCGGCAGACTATCGTCGCTTCGTACCGCCAGATCCTGGACCTAGCAGACTGGGACCGTTCCCTTGCCATCCACACCACGGGGCAGTCCGGCCTCCCCTTCCACAAGCACTACCGGGACTTCGCCCCCATGTGGGCCAAAGGGGAGTACCATCCCCTGCTGTTCTCGCGGGCGCGCATCGAAGCCGAGATGGAGGGCCGCCTCGTCCTTTCGCCTTAAGTAAACGGACAGAAATGCTGCCACACCATCGCTCCTGGAGCATGCCCCATGTCGGGGTCCCCGCCAAGGGGTCCCCGCCAAAACCCGTAACGGAGTTTTGGCGGGGTGCCCCAACCCGTGTCCGGGTTTTGGTGGGGTGCCCGAATCCGTTTCAGGATTTTGGCGGGGTGACGGAGGAGGGAAGAGAGACGGTGAGGGGAAAATTCACCCTTAAAGGAAATAAACGGATAGAGATCATGTTACACCGTAGCAACTGAAACTTCCCCCGTATCGGGGTCCCCGCCAAAACCCCTAACGGAGTTTTGGCGGGGTGACGGAGGAGGGGATCATCATGACGGAGGTAATCGCCCAGCAAGGAGAACGCCCATGGCTTCGCCATTACGAGCAGGGGGTTCCCACGACCCTCTCCTACCCGGAGATCCCCCTGTTCAGGTTCCTCGACGAATCGAGTGAGCGGTTCCCGGAGCGGCCGGCCTGCACCTTCTTCGGGGCTACTCTCACCTACCGGACACTCCGGAACCTCGCCGACAGGTTCGCCGCCGTCCTCGTCCAGCTCGGGCTCCGACCAGGCGGGAAGGTCTCCCTCCACCTGCCCAACTGCCCGCAGTTCCTCATTGCCTACTATGGAACCCTGAAAGCAGGAGGTGTGGTCGTTCCCTTCAACCCCCTCTACACCGAGCGGGAGATCGCCCTGCAACTGAAGGACAGTGGCGCGGAGATCTCCGTCGTCCTAGACATGCTCTACCCGCGAGTCGCAGCGGTATTGGGAGATACGTCGGTGCGGCACATCATCTTCACGGGGGTCCAGGACTACCTCCCGCCCTTGCTGCGCCTTCTCTATCCCCTTAAGGCCAGGCGGGAAGGTCACTGGGTGACGGTCCCGGAGAGTCCCACAGTCCACAGCTTCAAGAGGCTCCTGGAGCGCGCCCCGGATCAGCCGCCCCAGGTGGAGGTCAAGCCCGACGACGTGGCGGTGCTCCTGTACACGGGAGGAACCACGGGGACGCCGAAGGGGACGATGCTCACCCACAGGAACCTCGTGGCGAACACGATCCAGTCCATCTCCTGGTTCACCATGGTCCGGGAGGGGCAGGATACCACCCTCGGCGTGCTTCCCTTCTTCCACTCCTACGGCATGACCGTCGTGATGAACTTCAGCGTCCGCACGGGGGGGCACATCGTCCTCCTGCCCAGGTTCTCCCCCGACGATGTTTTGAAGGCGATCCAGCGGTATCGCCCTGCCTATTTCCCTGGGGTCCCGACGATGTACATCGCCCTCTTCAACCATCCGGGGATCAGCCGCTACAACCTCCGCTCGATCAAAGCCTGTATCAGCGGAGCTGCCGCCCTCCCGGTGGAGGTCCAGCGCAGGTTCGAGGAGGTGACTGGGGGGAAGCTCGTGGAAGGATACGGCCTCACGGAGGCGTCCCCGGTGACCCACTGCAATCCGATCTTCGGCCTTCGCAAGGTCGGATCCATTGGCATCCCGTTCCCGGACACGGAGGCCAAAATTGTGGATGTCGAGACGGGGACCAGGGACCTCCCGCCTGGGGAGATCGGGGAGCTCGTCATCCGGGGGCCTCAGGTGATGAAAGGGTACCACAACCGTCCCGAGGAGACTGCCATAGCCTTACGGGATGGATGGCTCTACACCGGCGACATCGCCAGGATGGACGAGGACGGCTACTTCTACATCGTCGACCGCAAGAAGGAGATGATCATCACCGGCGGCTTTAACGTCTACCCGCGGGAGGTGGAGGAGGTCTTGTATCAGCACCCGGCGGTGAAAGAGGCAGCGGCCATCGGCGTCCCGGATCCGTACAAGGGGGAGGTCGTGAAGGCGTTCGTTGTCCTGAAAGAAGGGGAAACGGCGACGGCCGAGGAGCTCATCGAATTCTGCCGGCAGCGTCTCGCCCCATATAAGGTCCCCCGTTCTGTGGAGTTCCGTACGGAGTTGCCAAAGACCCTCGTGGGGAAGATCCTGCGGCGTGTCCTCATGGAAGAGGAGCGGAAGAAGGCATGAGGGGAGAGGGAACCCGGGGGGACCCCCGTTTGGACCGGTACGACGTAGTGGTGGTCGGCGGGGGGATTGGAGGCCTGACCGCCGCGGCCCTCCTCGCCCAGGCCGGCCTCTCCACCCTCCTCGTAGAGCGCCGCCCCCACGTCGGAGGCATGTGCGTGACCTTCCAGCGGGATGGGTACCAGTTTGACGCGGGGCCTCACTACGTCATCGGGGGAGGGGAAGGGAAGGCTCACCAGATCCTCCGCCAGATCGGCGCTGCAGAGGACGTCCCCTTCATTCCCGCCGACCCTCTGTGGGCCATCCACTTCCCAGGGCGGAGGGTGCTCATCCCCAGGGATCCGGAAGCTGCGGTGGATCGTCTCGCGAGCCTTTTCCCGCAGGAGGCCCGGGGCATCGCCCGGCTCTACCGGGAGATGGCCAGGATCTACGAGGAGGTAGACGCGCTCCCCATCCATCCCTCCCTGTGGGAGATGGCCAAGGTGCCCGTGGCTGCCCCCCTTGTGGCCAACTACGCCTCTAGGACCTTCTGGGAGATGATGGACGAGTTCATCCGCGACCCCGAGGCCAAAGCCGTGGTCTCGGCCCCCTGGTTCTTCCTGGGATCCCCTCCCCAAAGGATCTCGGCGGTCTTCATGAGCGTCTTCCTGTGGTCCGCCCATAGGGAGGGGTTCTACTATCCCATGGGAGGGACCCGTTCCCTCGCAGAGGCACTCCAGCGGGCGGTCGCCCGCCACGGCGGGGAGATCGTGGTCGGCCAGGCGGTCGAACGGATCCTCCTGGAACGGGGCCGGGTGAGCGGAGTCCAGCTGGGAGGCGGGGAGGTGGTGAGGGCACGGATCGTCCTCAGCAACGCGGACCTCCGCTGGACCGCCCAGGCCCTCTATCCTCCCCACCGTGCCCTCGAGCGGGCCGGGCGGCTGCGCCCTTCTTCTCCTGCGTTCCTCCTGTACCTCGGGGGGAGGTTTGACCCTGCGGCAGTCGGGGCAAGCTACACCTTCGACTTCCAGACCTATGAGCTGCGGAAGGTGGTCCAGGGCATGGAGGCGCTCGAGCCCGAGTGGGCGTTCAGTGTGGCGATCCCCACGGTCCTGGACGGCTCCGCGGTTCCGCCCGGCCGACATGCCGTAACCCTCCTGTCCTACGTCCCAGTGGGGTCCCAGCCAGACTGGCGGCAGTTCCAGGAGCGCCTTCTCCGTGCCGCGGAGAGGGCGGTCCCAGGTCTTGAGGCAGGGATCGAGGTCGTGGAGCGGGCGACGCCGGAGGATGTTGAGAGGTTCACGGGGAACAGCTTCGGTGCCCCATACGGATGGGATTTCACCCCGGACCAAGTCGCTCTGCGCAGGCCCCCTCAGCGGACGCCGGTCCCGGGCCTTTACCTGGTTGGTCATTGGACCAGGCCAGGGGCGGGCCTTGCCACGGTCATGGTTTCGGCGAGGGAGGCAGCTTCCCTGATCCTCCGCCATGAGGCGGTCTCCGTGGGAGCGTGAGACGATGCACAGATGGCGACTCTACCTAACCGAGGTCCGGGCGCCGTTCTTCACTGCGACCATTGTTCCTGTTACCCTGGGCGGGGTGATCGCCTGGGCACAGACAGGCACCTTCCACTGGGGGCTGTTCCTCCTCACCCTGTTCGCTGGGCTCTGCCTCCATGCGGGGACGAATGTGGCCAACGACTACTTCGACCACGTCTTCGGGACCGACGAGATCAACTACGAGTTCGTGCGCCCCTACACCGGGGGGAGTCGGTTGATCCAGAAGGGGCTCCTCTCTCCCGGGGAGGTCTTGTGGGAGGCCCTCCTCCTCTACGCGGCCGGCGCGCTCGCAGGGCTCTACCTCGCCTGGACGAGGGGCGTGGTGATCCTCCTCCTTGGGCTCTTTGGCGCTGCCTCGGGGTTTTTCTACACCGCCCCTCCCTTCCGCCTTGCCGGCCGGGGGATCGGGGAGTTCTTCGTGGGGATCAACTTCGGGGTCCTGATGACTCTGGGAGCCTACTATGTCCAGGTCCAGCGGTTGAGCTGGGAGCCTGTCCTGGCCTCCCTTCCTGTTGCCTTTCTGATCACCGCGGTCCTGTACATCAACCAGTTCCAGGATGCCCCAAGCGATGCGGCGACGGGCAAGCGCAACCTCGTGGTGCGGCTGGGTAGGGCGAAGGCGGCCTCCGGTTACATCGCGCTCCTGCTGCTGACCTACGCGGCCATCGTCGTCTCCGTGGTGTTCGGGGCGATTCCCCCGCTTGCCCTGATCTCCCTCCTAACAGTTCCTCTCGCCCTGCGTGCTGCACGAACGGCCCAGGTTCACTACGAGGATGCCCTCAGGCTCGCCCCGGCCAACGCGATCACGATCCTGCTCCACCTCTCCGTAGGGCTCCTCCTCATCCTAGGGTATGCGATCAGTGGGGCGATGTGATGCCAGAGCTCCCGGACGTTGAGGCACTCGTCCGGCGCATCCACCCGCAGGTCATCCACCGGAAGATCCTCAGGGTGGAGGTGCTCTCCCCTCCCACCGTCCGCCATCCGGATCCGGTCCTGTTCGCGAAGCTTCTGCGGGGGAGGAGATTCCTCGCGGTGCGCCGACGCGGGAAATACATCCTCCTCCAAGTCGACGATGGGAGGACTCTCGTGATCCACCTGCGCATGACCGGGGATCTCGTGGTTGAACCGAAAGGAGCCCCCAGGGATCCCTGCACCCGCCTCGCCCTTCTCCTGGAGGGAGGGAAGGAGGTGAGGTTTGTGGACACACGCCGCCTGGGCCGTGCCCACCTCCTTCGTCCTGAGGAGATGGGCCTCCTCAAAGGGTTCTCCACCCTGGGTCCTGAGCCCCTCGCTCCGGGGTTCACGCTTGCTGCGTTCCGGCGCCGCCTCCGGGGCCAGAGGGGGATGCTCAAACCGTTGCTCCTGCGCCAGGATTTCCTCGCTGGGTTAGGGAATATCTATGCCGACGAGGTCCTCTTCCAGGCAGGCCTTTCCCCCATACGGCGCGTGGAGGAGCTCCGTCCGGAAGAGGAGAAGGCACTCTACGAGGCAATTCGGAGGGTTCTCCGGGAAGCTGTGAGGAGCCTCGTACGAGGCGGTGAGCCTGGTGGGGAGCTCCTTCCGGTGCGGGAGGAGGATGCGCCCTGTCCCAGGTGCGGGACCCCCTTGGAGATGCGCAGGGTGGGCGGGCGGTCGACTTACTTCTGCCCGCGGTGCCAGCCGTTCCCTCCCCGTTGAGGAGGGGCAGACCGGCTGAGCTCCCCGCTGGAGGCGTCCGTTGACGTAGCAGGGGACCCCAGCAAACCCTGGGATTTCGCGAGAGAGGCTAAGAGCGTCTAACAGAACTGGACAGACCGGGCAAGAATTCCTGTTGCTGAGCGGAGTCCCCACCAAAATCCGCCTGCGGGTTTTGGTGGGGGTGACTTAATCCGGATGGTGGAGGGATCCCGAGGGGGGAGGCAGAGGATGTCGGAACGCGAGCGCGAACGGACAGGCGTATTCCGGATCGGGGCCAAGCCTCCGGTTGTCATCGAGGAGATCCTGCGGTACGTCTACGAGGCCCTCGTGGAGAAGGGGTATAACCCCATCGACCAGATCGTAGGATACATCCTCTCGGGGGATCCCACCTTCATCACGAGCCATAAGGACGCGCGTGCGGTCATCCGGAAAGTGGACCGGGAGAGGATCGTGGAGGAGCTCGTGCGCTTCTACGTGGAGACCAAGTGGGGTACGTGAGGAAGAGGAGCCAATGGGATGGATAAGTTGATCATCGAAGGCGGGAACCGGCTCCAAGGGAGGGTCTCGGTTTCCGGGGGGAAGAACAGCACGCTGGCGACAATGGCGGCAGCGTGCTTGGCGCCTGATGTGACGGTCCTGGAGAACGTCCCCCAGTGCAAGGATGTCTTTACCCTGAGCGAGATCCTCCGGGCACTCGGGGTGCGCGTAGAGTTCGAGGGCCAGGGAAAGGTGACCATCGATGCCCGGGACCTTTCCACCCACGTTGCTCCCTATGAGCTCTGCCGTCACATGCGTGCCTCCTTCTACACCGCCGGGCTGCTCCTAGGTCGGCTGGGGAAAGCGGAGGTGCCCCTTCCAGGAGGGTGTTCCATTGGATCCCGCCCTGTAGATTTCCACATCAGGGGATTCCAGGCTCTGGGTGCGAAGGTCGTCACCGAGCATGGGTACGTCAAGGCCCGGGTCCAGAGGAGGCGGCTCCAGGGGACCGTCTTTTACGTCCCGCGGAGCAGCGTGGGGACCACCATCAACCTGATGATGGCAGCGAGCACTGCCAGCGGCACAACGGTCCTCCAGAACGCTGCCCGAGAGCCGGAGGTCGTGGACACCGCTGTGCTGCTCACGGCAATGGGCGCCAAGATCCGAGGCGCAGGGACTCCCACCATTGTGATCGAAGGGGTCCGGAAGCTCCATGGCGCGCACTACGCCGTGATCCCGGATCGCCTCGAGGCCGGGACGTACCTCATCGCCGGCGCCATCACCCAGGGGGATGTCCTCGTGGAGGGGTTGATCCCAGAGCACATCACTGCCCTCCTCACCAAGCTCGAGGAGGCCGGGATTGAGATTACCGTCAACGGGGAGGGAGTACGCGCTCGGGGCCGGGGCATGCTCCGCGCAGTGGACATCGACACCGCCCCCTACCCAGGATTCCCTACCGATCTCCATCCCCCCTTCGCCGCCCTCATGACCCTGGCTGAGGGGACCTCTACGATCCGGGAGACCATCTTCGAATCGCGCTTTGGCTACGTCGACGAGCTGCGGCGGATGGGCGCGAATATTCGGGTGGAGAAGGACACAGCCATCATCACGGGGGTGGAGTACCTCACGGGAGCCCCTGTAGAGGCCGTGGACATCCGGGCTGGGGCTGCGGTGGTTCTCGCGGGCCTCGCTGCCAAGGGGAGGACTGAGATCACCAACTTGGAGAATCTCGACAGGGGTTATGAGAATCTCGAAGGGAAGCTAAAAGCCCTGGGCGCAAAGATCGAGCGGGCATCCTAGGGCCAGGCCTCCTGCCTAGCAGGACGAGGCTCGTGGTGAGCCCTTGTATTCCCACCTGCTTCTCTGATATCGTCTTGGGGGGAGTCACATGGGCGAGTAGCTCAGTGGAAAGAGCGCCTCCCTTACAAGGAGGAGGTCGCAGGTTCGATCCCTGCCTCGCCCACCAAGGAAATCCGCACAGGAAGGCACTCCGGCATATCCCCTCCCCAATTTGAGGACACTCGAGGCAGGCGTGCCGGAAAGGCATCCCTGCCCTTATGAAAAATGTCCATGGAATCCGGGAGGAATTTCAGGGTCTATGTCGTATACAATAAAGAAACAATGTTTCCCATAATGGAACAAGCTCATGGATCAATCATGAGGTCATCCCATGGTTTTCGCCCGATTCAGTCCCTTGAGAGAGGCCTTAGGGTTCTGGACCTCCTGATGAACGGGGGCTCCCGTCTGGGCGTGAGTGAACTCGCGAGAACCCTTGGGCTCAGCAAGGCGGTAGTCTTCCGCATCCTTCGGACGCTGGAGAGACACGGCTACGTTGTCCGAGAGGAGGACCGTCGATACCGTCTGGGGACCAAGCCGCTCGAGCTCGCCAGTGCAGTGCTCCGTCAGTTTGAGGTCCGTCAAGTCGCCTGGCCAACGATGTTGTCCTTGGCAGAGCGGACGGGCGAGTCCGTGGTCCTCACGGCGCCGGGACCAGATGGAGTGATCTGCCTGGACACGGTGGATAGCCCGCAGCAATTGCGGGTGAGCTTTCGCGTAGGACGCGTCACTCCGTGGCATGCAGGGGCAGCCGGGAAACTGCACCTAGCTTTTTTGCCCCAGGAAAGGACCCGCGAGATCCTCTCACGCGGGCTTCCCCGATATACTGAGAGGACGGTTACCGATCCTGCGGTACTTCTTCAGGAGCTCGATCGGATCAGGCAACAGGGGTACGCATTTACGATCGGGGAGTTGGATCCTGGCGTTGCCGCGATCACTGCTCCCATTCGGGATGCACGAGGCGCCGTGATCGCTGCGATTAGCATTGGAGGTCCTGCGAGTCGCTTCACCGAAGAACGGCTTCCAGCTCTTATTCAGGAAGTCCTGTCGGCTGCAGAGGAAATCTCCCTGCGTCTCCTGGGAGGCCGATGGCAGCCACAGGGGAGTGCAGAGAGCGTCTCTGAATAAGTGGCCATGTAAGAGAGGGGGGAGGACGAATGAAGCGGTTTATGATCGTTTTGCCCGTGCTCCTCGTGAGCTTGGCTTTCCCTTGGGGTGCATTCTCCCAGGTCCCTGGCACGTTCACCTACATCGAACAACAGATCATTACGGCGAGCGATCCTGCAGTTGCAGTAGACGAGAGCAGCCTTATCGCCGCGATCAATCTCTATGATCCGTTGCTTTACCCTAACGTAGAGAAAGGGTCCATGGAACCGCGACCTCACGTGGCCGAATCCTGGACGGTCTCACCCGACGGGAAGGTCTATACCTTTAAGCTCCGGAGGGGGATCAGGTTCCATAGCGGGAGGGAGTTGACAGCTGACGATGTGGTTTTCTCCATGGAGAGGGCGTTACGCCTGAAGAAAGGGTTCTCCTGGGTGTGGACCCCTGTCCTGGAGCCAGGTCGCATCAAGGCAGTGGACAAATATACAGTTCGGTTTGAGCTGAAAGAGGCATATGCGCCCTTCCTGGGTTCCCTCCTCCTCTTCTTCATCTTGGACAAAGACCTGGTGATGCGGAACATCAGGCCAGGGCCTTATGGGGAGTTCGGGGATTACGGGTCTGCGTTCCTTGAGAGAGCCGATGCAGGATCCGGTCCATACCGCATGGAGCGCTTCGACCGGGCCACTGAGATGGTTATGACACGGTTTGAGAACTACTGGAGGGGATGGAAGCCGAACCAGATCTCCCGCGTCTCCTTCAAGACGGTAACGGAGGAGGCAACGGTGAAGACCCTCATCAAGGCTGGACAGGCCGATATGGTGAACCAGTGGCTGTCGGTGCAGGGATTCCAAGAGCTGAAGCAGGTTCCGGGGATCGTTGTCAAGGAAGATCCAAGCGTACAGCTTTTCCACCTTCAGATGAATACCAAGAAGCCACCCCTCGACAATGTGAAGGTGCGCCAGGCAATCTCCTATGCATTCGATTATGATACTGCCATCCAGAAGATCTTCCTGGGTGCCACGAGGGCCCGCGGCCCTGTGCCCGTCCGCGTTCCGGGATGGAACCCCAAAGTCCCAGTGTATACCCGGAACGTCGCCACCGCAAAGAGGCTCCTGGCAGAGTCCGGGGTTCCTCCCCAGAACCTCTCCATTGAATACGCGTATGTGGTGACGTTGCCCCTGGAGCGCCAGATCGGCCTCCTCCTCAAGAGCAACTTAGAGGAAATTGGATTCAAAGTGGAGATCCGCAGTGAGCCGTGGGCCCGCATTGTGGAGCTCGCCACCAAACCTGAGACCACTCCCCATATCACCGCCATCTTCGATACGCTGAAGTACCCGCATGTGGACAGCCATACCTACGGGATGTACCATCCCTCCTGCTGGGGGACGTTCCGGTGTATGAGCTTCTATGAGAATCCGCGGGTTACGCAGGTCCTGGAGGCAGCGCGGCGAGCGGTAAAACCGGAGGAGCAACTTCGCCTGTACCAGCTTGCGCAGGAGCTGATCGTGCGCGATGCCCCGAGCATCTATGTGGCGAATCCGCTCCATCGTATCGCTTTCAGGGATTACGTCAAGGGATACCGGTACGTCGGACTGTTGGGATTTGACGTGGCCTTCTATGACTTTACCATTGCGAGGTGAGGAGGACGCCAGGGGTGAGGGGAGATGACCTTCCGCACCTACCTCCTCCGGAGGTTGTTGCAGATCATTCCAGCGCTCCTCGGCCTGTCCATCCTCATCTTTGTGCTCTCCCGAGTGGTTCCAGGCGACCCGGCCCGCCTTGCCCTAGGGCCGGATGCCACACAGGAGCAAGTGGAGCAGCTTCGCCGGGAGATGGGTCTTGACCAACCCCTCCTGGTACAGTACGTCCGCTACATGGGAGGGCTGTTCCGGGGGGACTTTGGGTTCTCGTTGAGGACGCGACGCAATGTGGCTCAGGACATCAAGGAGTTCCTCCCGGCAACGGTCGAGCTGACGACGGTGGCAATGGTGTTCGCGATCGCCCTTGGGGTTCCCCTGGGGATCCTCTCGGCTGTCCGCAAGGATCGTCCCGAAGACCATCTCTCCAGGTTCCTGGCTCTGGTCGGAGTGGCTCTCCCACGGTTCTGGCTGGCCATCCTCCTCCAGCTCCTGTTCGCCTATTACCTGGGGATCTTACCCACCATCGGCCGCGGCCCTGCCCCTCCTGTACGGATCACAGGGTTCTACCTCATCGATAGCCTCCTGGCGTTGGATGTACGGGGGTTCGTCACAGCCTTTAAACACCTCATCCTCCCCGCCTTTGCCCTCTCTGTCGGCTCTCTTGCTCAGATCATGCGCCTGATACGGGCGAATATGATTGAGGAGATGCGGCGTGACTACGTTCTCGCCGCTAGATCCTATGGGTTACCCGAGCGGGTGGTGATCTACAAGTATGCCTTAAAGAACGCCTTTTCCTCAGCTCTGACGGTGATTGGACTCTCCTATGGGTTCCTCCTGGGGAATGCCTTCCTCGTGGAGACCGTTTTTGCCTGGCCGGGCTTGGCCTTTTATGGTGTGGACTCCCTGCTGTTCAAAGACTTGAATGCCGTCGTGGGTGTCACCATTGTCATTGGTGTGGCTTTCGCCGTGGTGAACCTGCTGGTGGATCTCGCATACGGATACCTGGATCCACGGATCCGATACGAGACCTAACCCACCAAAATCCGTTTCAGGATTTTTGGCGGGGCGACCTGAGGGGTGGCAATGGCGGAGACGATCATAACTACCCAGGAGATATGGGTGACCCGCCGCGAGGAGGCCCGAAGGGCTTGGTATCGGTTTCGCTCCTCCACGCTCGCTCTGGTGGGGCTTGGGATCGTTCTGGGGATGGCCGCGGTTGCTATTTTGGCGCCCTACATCGCTCCCTATCCACAGCATGCAGGAGGTTTCGTGGACTTCGCCAACACGTTCCAGCCCCCCAGCAGAGCTCATCTCTTTGGAACGGACGATGTAGGCCGAGATGTCTTCACCCGCGTCCTCTTTGGTGCCCGTATCTCCCTCTTCACGGGATTCGTCGTGCTTTCCATCGCGCTCGCGATCGGCATCCCCCTTGGGCTCATCGCAGGATATTGGACCGGCTGGGTGAGTAGTCTGATCATGCGCATTACCGATGTCTTCCTTGCACTCCCTTCTATCGTTCTCGCACTTGCGGTTGCCGCGGTGCTCAAACCGACCCTGACCAACGCGATGATTGCCATCGCCTTCACATGGTGGCCTTGGTACACGCGGCTTGTATACGGAGAGGTTCTCTCCATCAAACAGGAGGCGTTTGTGGAGGCGAGCCGCTCGGTTGGGGCGAGCCCCTGGCGTATCGCATTCCGGGAGATCCTTCCCAATGCTTGGTCCCCCATTGTCGTCAAGCTAACCCTCGATATGGGCTTCGTAATCTTGGTTGAGACTGGGTTGAGCTTCCTCGGATTGGGTGCCCAGCCGCCGACCCCCGCGTGGGGGACGATGATCGCCGAGGGGCGCATCTACATGCCTGCGAACTGGTGGTTAGCCACATTCCCAGGGCTGGCAATCTTCCTCACGGTGCTTGGCTTTAACCTGCTCGGCGATGGGCTGCGAGATGTCTTCGACGTACAGATCGAGCAATGGCGCGGTGGTGCCTGAATGCAAGCGGAGCCGCTCCTGGAGATCCGCAACCTATCCATCCACTTCCATACGTACGAGGGGCGGGCACGGGTGATCAATGGGATCGAGCTGGTTATCGGCAAAGGGGAGAGCGTGGCGCTCGTCGGAGAGACAGGCTGTGGAAAGTCGATCACGGCGAAGGCCATCTTGGGCCTCCTCCCCCCCAACGCCGAGGTGGTCTCCGGCAGGATCCTCTTTCAAGGCCAGGATCTCCTCCGGCTAAAGGAAGAAGAGCTGCGCAGGATCCGGGGCAGGCACATTGCCATGATCTTCCAGGATCCCTCCACTGCCCTGAACCCCGTGTTTACCGTGGGCGAGCAACTCATGGATGTGCTCATCTACCGGGATACTCAGGGTCCCGGTCGGAGGAAGGATGGGGCCTTCCGGAGGCATTCTGCGCTCCGCCAGCGGTGCCTGGAGATGCTCCAGCTCGTGCGCATCCCAGACCCTGAGGCCACAATGGCGCGCTATCCCAACGAGCTCTCGGGAGGGATGCGTCAGCGCGTCCTCATCGCCCTGGCCCTGCTACAGGGACCAGAGTTGGTCATCGCCGATGAGATCGGAACGGCGCTGGACGTCTCCATCCAAGATCAGATCCTACAGGAGCTGAAGGAGCTCGTGCGGACCCAAGGGACCTCCGTGCTCTACATTACCCATAACCTGGGCGTGGCCAGGATGGTCTCGGATCGCGTGTACGTGATGTACGCGGGGGAGGTCGTCGAAGTCGCTCCAACGGATACCCTCTTCCGACGCCAGCTCCACCCCTACGCCCAGGGGCTGCTCGCTGCTGTCCCCCGGCTCACGGGGGCAATCGGGGGAGGGATCGAGGGAAGGATCCCTGACTATATCGCCTCCCCCCCGGCCTGCCGGTTTGAGCCGCGGTGTCCCTACAGGATGCCGATCTGTACGGAGGTGCGTCCACCCCTCGTAGAAGTCGAGGCGGGGAGGTGGGTGGCCTGCCATCTTTATCCCCATCCTCGGCGTGATGGAGCATGAACGCTGCGTTGGTAGAGGCCATTGACGTCAGGAAGATCTTTCCCTTAACCACGGGTCTGTTTCGGCGTCGGGTGGGGGAGGTTCGCGCCGTCGATGGGGTCACGCTCACCGTCCAGGCGGGGGAGACCCTCGCAGTGGTGGGGGAGTCGGGCTCCGGGAAGACAACCCTGGCGAAGGTGTTGATCGGGCTCCTCCCACCCACCTCGGGTGTGATCCGCTTCGACGGAGTGCCGCTGACGGGGCTGGACGATCGCTCCTGGCGCTCCATACGGCGACAGATGCAGATCGTCTTCCAAGACCCCGCTTCCTCCCTGAATCCTCGAAAACGCGTGAAGGATATCGTTGGGGAACCCTTGGAGGTCCACGGGATCGGGACACCTGCAGAACGCCTCCGGCGGGTGGCAGAACTCCTAGAGCGCGTGGAGTTGCCTCCCCGGGATTTCCTCTTCCGATATCCCCATACCCTCTCGGGGGGGCAGCGTCAGCGCGTTGCCATCGCCCGTGCCCTTGCCCTCAACCCGAAGTTCGTGGTCCTGGACGAACCGACCTCCGCTTTGGATGTCTCGGTCCAGGCGAAGATCGTCGCCCTCCTCCGCAAGCTCCAGCAGGAGTTCACTCTGACCTACCTTTTCATTTCCCACGACCTCAGCCTCGTCCGGACCGTGGCCGACACGATCGCCGTGATGTACCTGGGGAAGATCGTGGAGATCGCCCCTGCAGGAGAACTCTTCCGGACCCCCGCTCATCCTTATACGCGTGCCCTCCTGTCGGCGATTCCGGTGGTGGACGATGCGGAGAGAGCGCTCGTCCCAGAGAGAATCCCCCTCAGTGGGGAGATCCCGAGTGCAGCCAGGATCCCCCCTGGCTGTCCCTTCCACCCACGGTGCTACGCGCGCATCGAGGGATGTGAGCGGATTGTCCCGGAGCCTGTGGAAATCGCACCGGGGCACTTCGTTCGGTGCCTCCTCTACGACCCTGCATTCGGCGCACCTGGCTTGGCGGGGAGGGTCCCGGTGATTTCCAGAGAGTCCATGGGGAGAGGAGGAACAGTCGGTGGCATGGGTTGAGAAGGAGCTCATCGCGGATGGCGTTCGCACCATGCTTCAGGTAAACATGGGGGTCCAGAAAGGGGAATATATCCTTGTCCTCACCGATGTGCCGACGAGCGAACAGTGGGAACGCATGGCACCCGAGGACGTAGAGGGGATGCTTCGGAGGGCCTATCTGGCCAGGCTGATCGCTGACCTGGCCCGGGAATTCTTCCCGGAGTGCAGGGTGAGGTTCTCAACTTACCCCTCCACTGGCCGGAGTGGGGTAGAGCCGCCCGAGGATGCGGCCCGCCTCATGGAGGAAGCAGACGTTATCCTGGCCATCACCTCGTTCTCCCTGTCTCATACTGAGGCACGCGCCGCGGCATGCCGCAGGGGAGCGCGTGTCGCCAGCATGCCGCGGTTTCTTCCGGAGATGCTTGCTCCAGATGGCCCAATGTCTACAGACTATGTAGCTCTGGCCTCGGCCACGAAAGCCTTTGCCGATCTGATCACCGCGGCAAGACGCGTCCGGATCACCACCTCCGCAGGGACGGATGTGACCTTCAGCGTGGAGGGGCGGGAAGGGCGGGTGGATGCAGGTCTTTACACGAAGCCGGGATCCTGGGGGAACCTTCCGGCGGGGGAGGCCTACTGCGCTCTGGTGGAGGGCACTGCAGAGGGGAGGCTTGTTGTGGAACCTTCCTGGCATGCAAAGCTCACAGAGCCTCTCAGGATTCAACTCGAAGCGGGCGAGGTCATCGCCGTGGAGGGGGGTGGATCGGTTGGAGAGAGCCTTGCGGAGATCCTAGACCTAGGACACCGTCGGGAGGCCACTCGCCCCCGGCGGATGTTAGGGGAATTCGGGATCGGCACGAATCCCAAGGCGAGGCGGACGGACATCACATTGGAGGCCGAGAAAATCCGAGGGACGATTCATCTGGCTGTTGGCGACAACAGCCATATGGGCGGGGTGATCGTGGCCGACTACCATCAGGATTTCGTCTTTCCATGGCCCAATGTATGGTTCGACGACAATCCGGTGATCCTCGGGGGAGAATGGGTTGCCCCGGCTGTGAGGGAAACACTCGTAGGGGGAGGGGATTGACCGTGGAATTTGCACTCGGCACAGAACCTCTGAGGGAGTACCTTTCCTTTGAGCTCGCGGCAGCGGCGCACAAGCTCGTCAAGGATGTTATGCTGGTGCGACCTGGGGAACAGGTTGCCATCACCGCTGACACCAGCAGTGACCGAAGGGTCGTGGAGGCCACAGCGGGAGCGACCTGCGCTGTCGGAGCGGTCCCCGTGGTGATATGGTATCCTACACAGCTCGGTAGCGGGGTGGAGCCTCCCAGGCCTGTTGCCGGGGCCATCGCCGACTGTGATGTCTGGATCGAGTTCGCCGTGGGGTACACACTCTACTCCAATGCCTACCGCAGGGCGATAGAGGGGGGCATTCGGTATATCTGCCTCACAGGGATGGATGCGGAGATGATGGTGCGCACGCTAGGGCGCGTGGATTACCCGAAGCTCCTAGCGCTGGGCGAGAAGCTCCGTGCGGTAGTAGCCGCCGCACGAACGGTGCACATCACTACGCCAGCGGGGACCGATCTCGTGGCCGACAACGGGGGACGGTACGTGCGCCACTCGGGGAAGCTCGCTGACACGTCGGGAGAACCCGTGATGCTTGGGGGACAGATCTCGTGGTGTCCCCTTGAGGAGACAATCAACGGCCGCTTGGTGTTCGACGGGGCCATCTGGCCTCCGGCGGAGCTCGGCCTCCTCCGTTCCCCTGTGGCGCTCACTATTGAGGAGGGGGTGATCCGGCGGATCGAGGGGGGAGCAGAGGCCCGCACCTTTGAACGGTGGCTTGCCAGCTTCAATGATCCGAACATGTACAGGGTAGCGCACTACTCCTTGGGGTTCAATCCAGGCGTGACCAGGCCGACAGGTCGGATCGTGGAGGACGAACGTATCTTCGGCTGCCTGAACGTGGGGATCGGTACCCAGGGACCGCAGATAAAGGGAAAAGGCTGGAAGGCTGCGGCGCACACCGACGGCATTGCCTTGAACCCTACAATCCTGTTGGACGGTGCGCCGCTGGAGGTGGAAGGGAAGTATGTGCACCCCGACATCGTGGCCGCCTGCCGGGACCTCGGGGTTCCGGGGTATTGAGACCATGCCCGCCGTGTTGCACGTGATCCCCGTCCGGGCCCGGCCCGGGCGCGTCGAAAAGGAGCGCGACCGCCTCGCGTCGGTCGCGCCAGGAGTCCGCGTCCACGTAATCGACCTGCCCGACGGTCCCCTGGACCTGGAGCACTTTGTCGACGATCACGTGGCGGTTGGGATGATGCTGGAGATCCTCCCTCGGTACGTGACCGCCCACTCTGTGGCCGCGGTGAGCATCGGGTGTTTCTATGACCCCGGGCTCTGGGAGCTGCGGGAGACCCTGGACGTTCCAGTGGTGGGCATCGGGGAGGCGAGTATGATGCTGGCCTCCACCGTGGCCTCGCGAATCGCGATCCTCGTGGGGGATTGGAAATGGGTCCCGAAGATGGAGCAAAACATCCGCGCCATGGGGATGGCCCACCGCGTATGCTCGTGGCGGTCCATTGGCCGGTCTGTTCAGGCTATGCAGGATGACCCTGAAGGATGCTACCGTGTCATTGCGCGGGAGGCCCAAGCCGCGAGGGATCAAGATCACGCTGAGGCCGTGATCCTTGGATGCGGGGCAATTGGGGGGATGGCCGGACGCCTCGAGGAGGACGTTGGGATCCCCGTCATCGATCCGGTGATCAGCGGCTTCCTCCTCGCGTGCGCCCTCGCCTTTATGGGGATCCGGACCAGCAAGATCGGGGGGTACAGGCCGAAGGGATGAGGCTCACGGCAGACCACATCGAGCCCATGGTCGTAGGGGGATCCCTTCTGGGAGGTGGAGGGGGTGGGGATCCGCAGGAAGGGCGTCGATTCGCCCAGCTAGCCCTGGAGCGGGGGGAACCCCGTCTCGTCTCCCTGGAGGCGCTGCGCCCGGACAACGTGGTGGTGACCGTCTCGCTCGTCGGTGCTCCTTCCGCTCCTGAGCGCCACCTGGACGTGGACGATCTCCCCAGGACAGTGGAGCTGCTCCAGGAGACGTTCGCCTTACAGGTCCACGCCATCACGACGAACGAGAACGGAGGGTTTGCCTCGGTCAACGGGTGGATCCAATCAGCGGTACTGGGGCTTCCCATCGTGGATGCGCCGTGCAACGGCCGTGCCCACCCGACCGCCCTCATGGGGGCGATGGGCCTCCACCGGGTCTCAGGCTATCGTTCCATGCAGGTTGCCTTGGGAGGGAGGGGGGCGCGCCGCTTGGAGTTAAGGGTCTGTGGGTCGCTTGAGAGGGCATCTTCCCTTGTCCGCCACGCTGCCGTTCAGGCCGGCGGGCTCGTCGCGGTCGCGCGGAATCCTGTCGATGCGGCCTATCTAGCGCGCCACGGAGCTCCCGGAGGGCTCACCATGGCCCTGCGGGTAGGGGAAGCGATCCTGCGAGCCCTTCCGAAGGGGCCGAGCGATACCTGGGAGGCCGCAGCCGAAGCCGTCGGCGGGCGCATCGTCGACGTGGGCCGCGTGGTCCAGGTTCGCATGGAGACAGGCGGGGGGTTCGATCGTGGAACGGTCCTTGTCGCAGGTGGGGGGACTTACGAACTCACGGTGTGGAACGAATACATGACGCTTGAATGGGAAGGGCAACGTCTGGCCACATTTCCTGACCTGATCGCAACGCTCGGTGAGGATGGGCTTCCCATCACCTCGGCGGAGATACGTGAAGGGATCACCGTCGCCCTCCTCGCGGCTCCGAAGGAGAACCTCATCCTCGGGGCAGGGATGCGGGATCCCGGCCTGTTCCGTCCTGCGGAGGAGCAGACGGGGAAGGAACTCATCCGGTATATCTTCAGCGGGGTGGAGAGAGATGGCGATGAAGCAGGCGATCGAGGCGTATGAACTCCTGGACGCCTCCACGGTCAACGGGGAGGTCGTCGCCTCCACACTGCGCGACCGGGGGTTGGACGTCCAGGTCCGTCACCTTTCCGGCCCGAAAGGGGAAACGGATTTCCTCAAGATCCTGATCCCCGGCGAGCAAGGACGAAAGGCCGGAGGGCGCGCACCCACAATGGGCATAATTGGAAGGCTAGGGGGGATTGGGGCACGTCCTTCCAAGATTGGCCTCGTCTCCGATGCGGACGGTGCCATCGCAGCCGTTGCGGTGGCACTCAAGCTGGCCGATATGCGGGCACACGGGGATGTGCTCCCCGGGGACGTGATTGTCACGACGCACATCTGCCCGCGAGCACCGACAAAGCCCCATCGTCCGGTACCGTTCATGGATTCTCCTGTCGACATCGGAACCCTGGTACGCTTGGAGACGGACCCAGCAATGGAGGCGATCCTTTCCATCGATACGACGAGAGGGAATCGGGTGATCAACACCCGGGGGATCGCCATCTCCCCGACAGTGAAGGAAGGGTACATCCTTCGGGTAAGTGAGGACCTCCTGGATATCCTAGAGGTGGTAACGGGGAGGCTCCCTGTGGTCTTTCCGGTGACCACGCAGGACATCACACCTTACGGAAACGGGATCTACCACCTCAACAGCATCCTACAGCCGGCCACGGTTACTACCGCTCCCGTCGTCGGCGTGGCGCTCACCTCAGAGGTGGCCGTTCCAGGTTCGGCTACAGGAGCGAGCCAGGTGGTGGACGTTGAGCAGGCGGTGCGGTTCTGCATCGAAGTGGCAAAGGCCTTCGGGGCAGGTGCCTGCCGCTTCTACGATCCAGAGGAGTTCGACAGGCTGATCCAACTTTACGGGCCGATGCGCCACCTCCAGGCTCCCCAACCTTGGTCTGTACCCTCGGAAGGGGAGGGGTACGTGTGACCCTTGGCATCCTTACCATTGGCCAAAGTCCGCGGGAGGACGTGGTACCCTCCCTCCAGGAGGTACTCGGAGGTGTCCCGATCGTTGAAGCAGGGGCGCTGGATGGTTGCACGGAGGAAGAGATCGCTGCGCTTGCCCCTCATACTGGGGAGAGTACCCTCGTAACACGCCTCCGCGATGGACGCTCAGTCGTCCTCGCACGGGACAAGGTTGTGCCTTACGTCCAGCGCGCCCTCCTGCGCTTAGAAGGAGATGCGGGCTTCATCTTGTTCCTGTGCACCGGCGAGTTTCCTCCCCTCCGCAGTCGTCGTCTCGTGATCGAACCGGCCCATCTGCTCCAGCATATCGTGAGCGGGCTTGCCGCGGGGCGTGCCCTTGGGGTTCTGGTTCCACTTCCCGAGCAAATCGCTGAAGCCCAACAGAGGTGGAAGCGCATCTCGGCCAAGGTCATCGTCGAGGCTGTCTCCCCTTACGGGGGAGGCGACTTCTCCCTTGCGGGGGAGGCGCTGCGGGCCGCAGGTGCCGAGGTGGTAGTCATGGACTGCATGGGCTACAGAGCGGAGCATAAGAGGTCGGTGATCTCGGCCTCCGGCCTCCCGACGATCCTCGCGGGGACGGCGGTCGCCCGGGTCGTCCGTGAGCTCCTTCCCATCTAGCAGTTGATTTCTTTCCTGTAATCCACGCGAAAGAGGAGGCCTTCGGATGCGCATCCGTTATGCGATCGCCCCCTGCTCCCTGGGACACCTACTGGTGGCGGCGACAGAGCGAGGGATCTGCGCCGTCAGCCTCGGTGACTCTGCGGCAGAGCTGGAGGCTGTGCTCCGGAGGGAATACCCCTCCGCCGAATTCTCGCATGATGCGGCCGGGCTTAACCACTGGATGAGGGTCCTGTTGGAGTATCTCAACGGCCAGCAGCGCACCCTTGACCTGCCCCTGGATATCCGCGCTACGAGCTTCCAGCGAAGGGTTTGGGAGGAGCTTCGAAAGATCCCCTATGGGAGCACCCGCACCTACAGTGACATCGCGCGTGCTCTGGGACAACCCAAAGGATCCCGCGCTGTGGCCAGAGCCTGCGCCACGAATCCCGTCGCCCTTGTGATCCCCTGCCATCGGGTGGTCCGGAAGGACGGCGAGCTGGGTGGCTATCGGTGGGGGGAAGCGCGTAAGCGCGCCTTGCTCGCCCAGGAACGGGGCACCCCGACGCGGGGAGGTCCTTTCACGGCCCCACCCGGGCTTTCTGGACGACCCTCCACATCGCCCTGTCCACGAGGGAGGGGAGGAAGGTATTGAGCGCAACTGCGAGCCAATAGGTCCCGGGCAAGACCCGGCGAGGCCGGGGGCGGACGGCGAGGCGGACGATCTCCCTGGCCACACGTTCTGGCGTCAAACTCAGCCAAGAGGGAGAGGTGAGGTTGAGATCCACGCGCTTGTCGCGGCCGAACTCCGTCCCCTGGACAACTCCCGGGTAAAGGACGCAGACGTGGATCCCCATGGGGCGGAGTTCCCGACGGAGGGCCTCGCTGAACCCATCGAGACCGAACTTCGCCGCGCTGTAGATGGCCAGGGTGGGGGTGGCGATCCGCCCGGCGACGGAGGCGACGTTGATGATCGTTCCGCGCCGGCGTGCAACCATCGCCGGGACCACCGCCCTCGTCAACAGGATGGGGGCGAGGAGGTTCACTTCCAACTGGAGGCGGATTGTTTCCTCCGAGGAGCGATCGAACCACTCGTGCGCACCGATCCCCGCGTTGTTCACGAGGACATCGATCTGTCCGTACTGACGGAGGGTCTCCTCCACGATCCTCCTCAACTCCTCAGGGCGTGACAGGTCAGCGGGTACCACGAGGCTCTCCGGGAGGTCACGGGCAATCCGCTGGAGCCTGTCTACCCGACGTGCCGTGAGGACGACGCGGTCCCCGGCGCGGGAGAAGGCTCTCGCTGTAGCCTCGCCGATGCCACTTGACGCACCCGTGACGATCACGACCCTTCCGCTCATGTTCTTCCTCCCGACCAGTCCCAGTACCGCACCCTGAACCCACGGCCTTCCACCGCGAGGGAGGCGACGTAGCCGGGGGCGGGGACGAACTCCCGGAAGGTCCAGCGCAAGGGTTCCTGTGCATCCCCCTCCACATCAACTAGACGAGCCGGTTCCCCAGGTGCGAGCGAGACAGTGAAGCGCCGGAACGAGGGGAAGAGCCCGATGCCCCTTGCCTTGACGTACGCCTCCTTCCGGGTCCAGCAGGTGAAGAACGCCCTCCTCCGCGCAGCCTCGGGCATCCCCTCCAACGCGACGATCTCCCGGGGGGAGAAGAACCGCCGGGCGATCCGCTCGATCAGAACCCCTTCCCGGACTCGCTCGAGGTCGATTCCTACCGCGCGCCGCCGGGCGACGGCGTAGACGGCGACCCCGTGGGAGTGGGAGAGGTTGAAGCAGAGGCCAGAGGAAACGTAGGGAGCCGCGAGCTCCGGCTTCCCAGAGGGGTTATAGGAGAACTTTAACGCGGTAGGGTCGACGCCGAGGTAGCGGCTCAGGATCATCCGGAGGATGGCGCGCGCCGCCATGGTGCGATCCCGCGTGGACAACGAGGGGAGACGGGCAACCCGTTCGCGCTCAGCGGGATCCAGGACCCGGTACAGGCTCTCCCGTTCGTCTTGCGGGAGATGGAGCGAGGCGCGCCAGACGTGGACGTCCCCCTCTGGGAGGGCAGGCTCTTCTGGACCCAAGTGCCACAGGACCTGCGGGGAGAGTCGAACGCCGCCCACGGGAATCACCCTGGCCCCATCTTATCCTCTGTCCCTAGATCAGGCAAGGGATCAAGGAGGTTTTCGCGCTTCCTCTCAAGAAGAACAGGATACACACCCGAGGAGGGAGCGGTGGTTGTCCGGAGCCTCGTCAAGCCAAGCGCCTATTTCGATTCAGTGACCCTGATGCTCGTGCAGCGGGAGGTGCGGAGCCTCCCCGGGGTGGACGAAGCCGGGGTGGTAATGGGCACTGAAGCGAACAAGCAACTGCTCCGGGATGTCGGCCTCCTCCCTCCTGAGGCAGAAGGAGCTAGGCCCGACGACCTGATCCTGGCCGTGCGCGCCGAGAGCGAGGAAGCTGCGGCCGCGGCATTCAAGCGCGCAGAGGAGCTCCTCCTCCAGAAGCGGGCGCCTTCCCCTCATCCTGCAGGAGGCGCCTACCGTCCCAAGACCCTCCCCTCCGCCCTGCGCATGCTCGAAGGGGCCAACCTGGCGCTCATCTCCGTCCCCGGGCGGTTCGCTGCGGGCGTGGCGAGGGAGGCGCTCCAAGCAGGGCTCCATGTGATGCTGTTCAGCGACAACGTGCCTGTGGAGGAGGAGATCGCCCTGAAGCAGCTGGCCGCCTCCCGGGGGCTCCTCCTCATGGGGCCCGACTGCGGGACAGCGATCCTCAGGGGGGCTGCCCTCGGGTTCGCCAACCGCGTGCGCCGTGGGACCATCGGCGTCGTCGGCGCCGCCGGGACAGGCATCCAGGAGGTGACCTCCCTGATCCACCAGGCCGGGGCAGGCATCTCCCACGCTATT
>Ga0197143_1000719_pt1 | contig 32452 bp, 35 predicted proteins | sample GBS70_MetaG_FD_148603 | JGI IMG/M metagenome (GOLD analysis project Ga0197143, IMG submission 148603) | Sediment microbial communities from Great Boiling Springs, Gerlach, Nevada, United States - GBS 70_MetaG | ecosystem: Environmental > Aquatic > Thermal springs > Hot (42-90C) > Sediment... | reverse complement strand
TTTCTCAATATCTATTCCCATTTTTTCACTCTTGAAACTATTGTAACCCTGAGATTTTCAAAAGTCAAGCATTTTATAAAATTTCAATTTTGGCAATTGTTAACGAAAAAAATAATTTTCCATGTATTAAGATGTTTTTCTTTCTAAGAAGACTAAATTCAACAGCCCCATTTTTGGCGAACTGGATGGGTTGATAAACTGGAGCCATTTTGTTTTTGAAATTCTCAAAACATTTTACTCACATTGACCTTAAGGCACTCTCTATAACCAAAAAGGTCCTTCCTTTGTCCAATTTTACTCCTTTTAGTTCAAATCTTCACCTCCTCCCCTTAGTAGGATAAATGAAAAAATTATGTATAAAACAGACACAAAATTATTGAAAAGTGCCGTTATATTTCTTCTTTGCCATGTTTAATCATTTTTCCTTTTACCATAAATATAACATCCTCACATAAATTCGTGGATAGATCTGCTATTCTTTCCAGGCTTCTTGCAATTCTTAAGAGATGCATGGACCTCTCAATAGTTGACGGGTCATTCATCATATATGTAATCAATTCCCTGTGAATTTGATCCCTCAACGAGTCTACAATGTCATCTCTTCCCCAGACATCCTTTGCAAGGTCAGCATTCTTTTCTATAAAAGAAGTGATGCTGTCTTTTAACATCTGGATTGTAATTTCTGCCATTCTTGGTATATCAATAAGGGGTTTAACAGGAGGACGCTCAATTAGAAAAAGGGCACTTTCACAAATGTTAACTGCCTCATCTCCCATCCTTTCAAGGTCGTTGTTAATCTGCAATATCATGAGAGATGTTCTGAGATAGGTTGCCTCTGGATGATAAAGTGCAATAAACTTCATTCCCATATCCTCTATCTCAACCTCCATATCGTCCACCCTTTTTTCTTCCTTTTCAATCACTTCAAGAAGAAGAGTTTTATTTCTTTCAATTAGTCCTCTTATGCTTTTCTCAATCATGGACTCCACAAGAAGAGCCATCTCAATAATTTTTTCCTGGAGTTTGTTAAGTTTTTCCTCAATCATTTTTCCTCCTCATCCAAATTTTCCTAATAAGTAATTCTCGGTTCTGGGGTCAGAAGGAGCTGTAAATATTTTTTCTGTTTTGTCAAACTCAATCAGTTCTCCAAGAAGGAGAAAGGCTGTATAATCAGAAATTCTTGAAGCCTGTTGTAGATTGTGGGTAACAATAACGACAGTATAATTTTCTTTTAACTTTAATATCAGTTCTTCAATTTTAGCGGCTGAAATAGGGTCAAGAGCAGATGTTGGTTCGTCCATCAGTAATACATCAGGATAAAGAGCGATGGCTCTCGCAATACACAGTCTCTGCTGTTGTCCTCCGGAGAGAAAAGTTCCTCTCTTATGAAGTGAGTCCTTTACTTCATCCCATAATCCAACTTTTCTTAAAGTCTCTTCAACAATCTTCTCTTCTTCCTCCTTTGAAAGCCTTATTCCATTTAGGTTGTATCCTGAGAGCACATTTTTGTAAATGCTCATTGTTGGAAAGGGATTTGGCTTTTGAAACACCATTCCAATCTTTCTCCTCACCACCATGGGTTCCATCTCATAAATATTTTTATCCTGAAGAAATATTTTACCTGTTACCCTCGCTCCGGGAGAGAGTTCGTGCAACCGGTTTATACATCTTATTAGGGTTGTTTTTCCGCATCCGGAGGGTCCCATTATGGCTGTAACTTTATTCTTTGGAATTTTGAGATTGATGTCCTTAAGCGCATGGTTATCAAAATAATAGGCATTCAGGTTTTCAATCTTTAGAATCTCACTTTCCATCTTTTTACTACCAACTTAGAAAGAATGTTTAGAGTAAAAACTATCAAAATAAGAATAAAAGAAGCCGCCCACGCCTTTTGATGCCACTCGGGAAAAGGGCTTTTTGCGTAATTATAAATCAAATGGGGAAGAGATTCAATTGGTTTAAATATGTTTAAATTCATATAAGGATTCCCAAAGGCGGTAAAAAGCAGAGGAGCTGTTTCTCCGGCAATCCTTGAAATTCCAAGAAGAATTCCAGTTAAGACACCACTCAATCCTGCGGGCAAAATAACTAAAAGAAAAGTTTTATAGTATGGAACCCCGAGAGACAACGAAGCCTCCTTTAAACTTTCTGGAATTAAATTTATAGTCTCTTCAGTGGATTTTATAATTACCGGGAGCATCATTATTGCAAGAGCCACTCCACCTGATAAAGCAGAGAAGCGTCCCATTGGTCTGACAACCCATAAGTAAGCAATAATTCCCAAGACAATAGAGGGAACTCCTTGTAAAATGTCCACAAGCATGCTAACCACATTGGATAATTTTTTATTTTTATTCTCTGACAGGTATATTCCCGCCGAAACTCCGATTGGTATGGAAAGAAAAGAAGAGACCAGAATCAAAATAAAAGTTCCAACAATGGCATTTGCTATACCTCCTCCTTTTTCTCCAACAGGTTTGGGAAGATTAAAAAGAAATTCAAAACTCAAAGAGGAAATTCCGTTCTTTATTAAATGAAATAGAATAAAAAACAAAGGAAGAGTAGAAAGGAAAGAAAATAGAATTATGAATATCTTAAATAATCTGTCCTTTAAAATCCTTATATAAATCTTCCTTTCCATCAAACCGCCGTGTATCTTTTTATTATATACCTGCCAACAAGATTTACTACAAAAGTTACCAAGAAAAGAAATAAACCAATTTCTACAAGAGCAGAGAGGTATAAATCTCCTGTGGCTTCCGCAAATTCGTTGGCTATTACCGAAGCCATGGTATTGGACGGAGAAAAAATATTTTTGGGAAGAACATTAGAATTCCCAATCACCATTGTAACTGCCATGGTTTCTCCTAATGCCCTGCCAAGGGAAAGGATGATTCCGGATATGATGCCCGAGCTGGCGTAAGGAAGTATGATTTTTCTAATAACCTCAGACTTCGTTGCTCCGAGAGAGTATGCAGCCTCTTTAATTTCCGATGGGACGAGCTCTATAACTTCCCTACCGATAGAGGCAGAATACGGAATTATCATGATTGAAAGGATTATAGAAGCAGTTAATATCCCTACTCCGTATGGAGTGAATCCCAATTTCATCTGAACAATTCTCATTAACGGAGCCAGGACAAACAACCCCCAGAAGCCATAGATGATTGAAGGAATCCCTGCAAGGAGTTCTATCAAACTTTTTAAAAATGAGGATATTCTTCCTTCTCTAAAATATTCACCCAAAAAGATGGAAATAGAAAAAGAGAAAGGCAGTGAAATTATGAGGGCTAAAAAAGATGTCAGAATTGTTCCAACGAGGAATGGAAGAGCCCCAAATTTATTAAAAACAGGGTCCCATGTTTTTCCATAAAAAAATTTCAATCCAAACGCCTTTAAGGAAGGAAGGGAGTTGAATATAAGAGTCAAAAATATTGATAAGATGAGGACAATAATAAAGATGGCTGATAAAGAGAGAACCTTTTTGAAAACAATTTCAAGTGTTAACTCTCTTTTTAACCCGTGCATTTTTTATTTTAAGAGTGGCTTTCCATTATAAGTAATTGACCTGATTAATTTTTCCGCCTTTTCAACTGATAGTGGGGGCAATGGTGCATAATGTAAAGGTTTGGTGTATTTCTGCCCCTCGTGAGTCATCCACCAGAGAAGTTTCACAAGAGCTTCTGCCCTTTCTTTTTTTCTTCCGCCATAGTTCTGTTCCTTGTAAACAAGAATCCATGTAAATCCACTTATTGGATAGCCATCTTTAGATTCAGTATCTGTGATTGAAATCCTCATATCGTCAGGAAGCTGGACATTCGCAGAATATGAGACTGTTTCAATTGATGGTTCTACAAACTTTCCACTTTTATTCATAACTAAGCCAGTTGGAAGATTATTTTGAATGGCATAAATAAGTTCTACATAGCCGATACTTCCAGGAATCTGTCTTACAAGACCTGCTACTCCTTCATTGCCTTTTCCTCCAATTCCAGCAGGCCAATTGACAGATGTGCCTGCTCCGACTTTTTCTTTCCACTCATTACTTATTTTTGAAAGGTAGTCAGTCCATATAAATGTTGTTCCGCTTCCATCAGACCTGTGGACCACAATTATCGCCATATCAGGAAGGTCCACATCCGGGTTGATTTTGGAGATTTTTTCATCGTTCCATTTATTGATTTTTCCAAGAAAAATCCCTGAGAGAATTTCAGGAGTAAACTTAAGTTTTGGATTCCCCGGGAGATTGTAAGTTGGAACCACTGCTCCGAGACAGATTGGAATGTGTAGAATTTCTCCCGGCGCCTCTTTTAACTGCTCATCTTTCATAAAAGCATCTGAACCACCAAAATCAACAGTTCTGTTGATAAGTTGTCGCTGACCTCCTCCGGAGCCTATTGATTGATAATTTACTTTAACCCCTGTAGTTTTGTAATAAACATCAAACATTTTGGTATATAGGGGATACGGAAAGGTAGCACCGGCTCCGAGGAGTTCTATTTCCTCAGCCATTGCGACAAAGGGGAGGAACAACATAAGTCCCATTCCCACCTTTGCCAGGAGCCTTTTCATTTTTTCGCTCAGTTTTGCCTTCCATCTATACCTCTTTCGCCCTTTCATCTTTGCACCTCCTTGATTTCATTTTACTTTCATACTTTAAAGATAGCACTTTATTATTAAGAAAATATAAAGAAGATGTTAAGTTTTTGTTAAGAGTGCTCTCTGAAAAAAGTTGAAAGTTATGGAGCAATTACAGGCACTGGGAGGTATGGATTGGGAGGATACCCTATCCCCACCTGACCATACTCGGTATTTCCCCAGCATCTCATTAAATTGTCCGATAGTTTTGCACAGGTGTGATACCCACCCGCTGTTATCTGTAAAGCATTATTTATTCCTAACACAGAGATAGGTATTGATGAGTGTATATTTGTTCCATCTCCTAATTGACCATCCCAGTTATTCCCCCAGCATTTTATGGTGTTATCGGTCAGCAGGGCACATGTGTGAGCATATCCTGCTAATACCTGAATTGCCCTGAGAAATTCTCTCTTCTTTTCAAATGTGTTATTATCTCTATTTCCTTTATTGTCTCTTGCGCGAACAAGGAAATAATAGGTCTCTTCAGCATTAAGACCATCTATTTTATAGTTCCATATATTTGAACCAACTGTATAAACAGGATTAAAATCTGCAGCACAACTGCCAGCGGTTGTAGACATACATATTTCATAGAGGATCTCAGAAGCTGGGGTCATATTATCTGTTGCAGGCTCCCAGAACAGCATAACCTCTGTCTCTGATATAACCAATACATCTCTTAATCCCGAAAAGATTGGAGGAGTATCTATAATAGTCCAGGTCCAAGATGCAGGGGTTGGGTCTATGTTTCCGGCTTTGTCCTTCGCCCTCACATTGAAGGTATGTGAACCAACTGAAAGCTCAAAATATTTCTTGGGAGATGTGCAGGATGACCATTCAGCATCATCCAGCTTACACTCAAAGCTTGAACCTGCCTCTGTTGATTTAAATCTAAATGTGGCAGATGGTGAATCGGCGGGATCCGGAGGTTTTGAAATTATAATAGTATCAGGAGGGATTGTATCCTTTTTCCCGCAACTGGATGAAATGAAAAGAATGAGAAAAAAGGAAATGTTAAGGGTTATTAACTTCATTTAAAACCTCCTTTCTGTGATTTGATAATAATTTTACGGAAATGGACATCATCGCCTCTTAAAGGAAATGATAAGAAGTTATATGAATTATTAAAATAGCCTGTGTTGAGCTGAGCATCCTTTTCCTCTTTAAAAGCCATTTCTCAAAATCTTACTCCCCCTGTCAAAAATATATCCCCCTTAGGAGTGATGAATGGTTGGATAAAGAATGTGGATTGGGAACTTTTTCTTTCCTCAAGTTTTTTATTATATCTCACCGCAGACCTGTAGGTGTCTATAACCTCATAGATGTATATACCAGCTAAACCACTTCCTCCTATTGATATCATTACAATTGCTGATATCTTTGCCCTTTCACATTCTTCCTCTTCGCTATCTAAGCACCTCATTGGAGCCATCACCCCAGCAACCATCACCAAGCTCGAAAAAAATTTTCCCGCAATGAGACACGCCGTCTTTACAAAACTATCTTTAACATATATATGAGCAGGGATGGTGGTAAGAGTAAATACGATGGGAGCTGTAAATACCATCCCAGCTCTATAATCTTCCCAATGCCCACCAAAGTAGTGAAGTACAACATAAATTTCCAATAACGGTAATACCCCTACCGGTAAAGCTACATTAGTAAGAAGCGTTATATATGGCTTCTTCTTTTTAGGAATATCTTTTTTTAGAATATCTACCTCTTTTTCTTCAATATTTCCTGAAAGGAGAGAATATTCATTATTATAAAATCCCGAATTATAAAAAGATAAAACAATAAATATATATTCACCATTTTGTATCAGTCCAGCATCCTTTAAACCTTGGACCCTGGGGTGAATCGCTTGAATCTCCCCATTTCCCACCAAACCAGTAGATAGATTGTTGTTCATAATCTCCAAATGAAAATAATGCCCTATGCTCACTCACTACCCTTTCACCGATTGGAACCCAGTCTCCTCCATCAAGACATTTCACTTCTGTCCATGGAACATAATTTACTCCTTCTCTATATGCAATACATAGATGTCCATCTCCATCTATTGCCATTGAACTGAATAGTCCAGTTGGTGAAGGAGAAGGAAGATTCTCCCATTCAAGAGCCCTTGCATATCCATTAAAAAGGATTAAAATAAAGAGGACAAATAAAATTTTCCCCCACTTACCTCTCTCTCTCCATCCCTTCTATTTTCTTGATTTTTAACTTCATTTCATCCCTCCTTTTTTTATTTTCATGTTTCTATTATCAATAATGGGAAAATAAATGTCAAGCGAAATTTTCTGCGCTCCTTGAAAAAGGTTTGAATTAAGGGGGGAGATTTTATAATGAGGTGTCTTTTTCTTCCTTTTGAATTTTTTAATAAAAAACCCAGAAAGAGTGTTTTCAAAATTAAAGGGAAAACTGGAACTGGGTGCGGACGAGATGTTCTTTTTTCTCGGTGAGATAAGAGTAATCGGTTTGAAGTTTTATGTCGTGTTTGGATATGAACCAGGAAAGTCCTGCGGTGAATTCGTGGAACAAATCCTTTTCGTCAACGAAGGCGTACCTTACTGTGGTCTGGGTCTTTTTTGTGAGGAAGAAACCTGCTTCTGCCCTTCCTCCGATGGCATCCCTTTCATCGGAGCATTTCATGTAATTAACTTCTCCCTCCAAAGAGAATGGATTTTTCTTAAAAGTAATATCTCCACTTATTCCTGCGAAATATACAACAGAATAAGTTGTAGCTGGTTTTAAAAATTCCGGCAGATCCCTTCTGTCTACAAGTTTTTTCATTCCATCTCCATAAATTCCTCCAACTCCTATTGCCCAGAAAAGATCTTTATCAAATGCTCCCTGTGATGGCTTCCATATTTTTTCGGGGTTGTTTTTTGATGAGGCAACGGCTCTGATGGCTAACAGGGGTTTAAGGTCAACGGGTTCTCTGTTTCTTCCTTCTCCGGAGAATACTCCAACAGCATAGTTTATAGAGCTTTCAAGAAAATTTCCTGTTAATGAAATCCCTATGTCCCTTCCTATGCTGAAGTATTTGTTAGATAAGGACCTGTCAACGAGTTCAAGGGCGCTGCTGGAGGTAAGAAATTCTCTGTTAAAGGGAACCTTGTACTGTCCTGTTCTGAGAATTATTGTGTTTTTTACCAAAGGATATTCTACGAAGAGGTCTCTGAGGAAAGCTTCTTTTCCTTCAAGGGTGATCTGAAGGTCATACTTGAGGTCTTCCGAAAAGACATTTCCGGAGAATATGAGCCTTGCCCTTTTTATCAAAAATCCTCCGGTTTCTTCTCTTTCACCGTTCTGTTCTTCCGATTTGAGAAATCCCTGTATCTGTGCTCTTATCCTCGCTTTTAAGGAGTATTCCTTACCTTCTTTGATGAAGAACCCCTTTGAATAACCAGCTTCAAAAGCCCTTACAGTAGTCGGGACAACCAGAGAGTAGAAAAACAACAGTAGTAGAAACACTGCCTTCTTCACATTACCTTTCTTGCACCTTTTTGTGTTGCTTCTTTCACTCATCTTTGCACCTCCTTGATTTCATTTTACTTTCATACTTTAAAGATAGCACTTTATTATTAAGAAAATATAAAGAAGATGTTAAGTTTTTGTTAAGAAAATGGCTTTTAGATGGGTAAAATGATTATAAATCTCGTGCCTTCTCTTACTTTACTTTCTACCTTTATATCTCCATTGTGGAGTAAAACAACATGTTTAACAATAGAAAGCCCCAGACCTGTGCCTCCAGTTTCTTTAGAGCGAGATTTATCTACAACATAAAACCTTTCAAAAATCCTCGGGAGGTGCTCCTCTGGAATTCCAATTCCAGTGTCATACACTTCAAGCCTTACCTTTGAATTAGAAATTTTTATTGAAACACCTATTTTTCCTTTTTCAGTATAATTTACCGCATTATCTATAAGATTTATAAGGAGTTGCTCAATGAGCTCTGGGTCAGCGCTGATAATTATATTTTCTTCAAAGGAAAATTCCACCTCCAGACCTTTTTCTTTTATTCTTTTTTCAAACAGTTTCATTGTTTTTTTGACAAGTTCATTTAGATTAACTTTCTCTATATTCAGTTTAAATGCTCTGTCTTCAAACCTGGATAGGGTGAGTATGTCCTTTAAAATATTTATCATTCTGTCAGTTTGTCTTTTTATAATTTTCACAAATGAAAGAAGCTCAGGGTCTTTAATTACATCTTCAAGGGTTTCTACAAAACCTTTTATTGCGGTGAGCGGAGTTTTCAGCTCGTGGGAGATATTGGTAATGAGTTCCCTCTTTGTTTTTTCAATCTGTTTTAAAGGTGTGATATCGGTAAAAACAAATACAAATTTGTCAGGAAGTATGGCACAATTCAGGAGAAAAAAATTATTTCCGATTTTAATTTCTTTTGTGTCTGATTTCATGGACTTGCTGATTTCTCCAAATATATCTTTCAAATCAATACTCCTCAGAACTTCCCAGAAAAATCTGCCGGTAAGAACCTCTGTTCTGGCAAGGGTCCTAAAATAAGAGTTTGCAATATCTATTCTTCCAGTTTTGTCTGTAACAACAATTCCTTCTTTAATACTTTCTATAATAGTCTTCAAACCCTCTCTTTCAGTGTTAATTTCATGGATGAGCTCTTGAATATTAGAAACCATTGTCTGGAAATTTTTTGCCAGCTCTCTGAGCTCAGATATATTACTTCTGGATATACTTACTTCAAAATTCCCTCTTGCAATTTCCATTGAAGCCTTTTTAAGTTCATTTATTGGTTGTGCAATAGTTTTGGTCAAAAAAGCTATTATCAAAGAAGCAAATAATAAGGTAATTGAAAAGATGAGAAATATTCTTTTTTTTAATTCTTTTATAAGGGCTTTTACATCTTTCAGAAACAGACTTGTCCTGACTACTCCAATGGTGTTTTCTCCCTCTTTTATCGGGAGCGCAACATATAGCATTTTTTCATCAATGGTGGTGCTGTATCTTATGCTCTTTCCAAATCCTTTATGTATAGCATCTCTTATTTCAACCCTGTTGATGTGATTTTCCATATCCTTGGGGTCTTTTAAAGAATCTCCCAAAACTTTTCCCGAAACATCTACAACTGTGATTCTCACCTTGAGACCTTCGGCTAAGCTATCAACTGTGGAATCTATCTCGTTAATATCAGGATTTTTCATTAAATTTTTCAAAAGATTGCTTAAAAGAATGGCATCGCTCTCCAAATGAGATGTTATGGTATTAAGATAATGGAGGCTGATTGTATGGTAGGAAAAGGTAAAAATTAAAATGGCAAAAAATGTTATTAGTATTATAAATGTGATAGTTACTCTACTAAAAATGGACAAATTTTTACTCCTCCTCTATTTTGTATCCAATGCCTCTTACTGTTTTTATCAACTTACCAGCCTTACCTAATTTTTCTCTCAGATTCTTTATGTGGACATCAACTGTTCTGTCAATTATCGCTTTATCAACCCCCCAGATAAGGTCTAACAGTTTGTCCCTCTCAAAAATTCTACCCTTCTTCTCAGCCAGTGTCTTCAATAATTTGAATTCTGTAGCAGTTAACTCTACGGGTTTCCCCCCAACGAGGACTTTATGGGCTTCAGAGTCAATTATCAAATCTTCACCCACTTTAATCACTTTATTAGAAAGCTGGGGGGTAAAAGCCCTCCTCAATACCGCTTTTACTCTTGCAACAAGTTCATTTGGTGAAAAGGGTTTTGTAATATAATCGTCCGCTCCGAGCTCAAGTCCAACGATTTTATCGCTTTCCTCATCTTTTGCAGTAACAATAATTATTGGAATTCTGCATGTCTTCTCATCGCTTTTGAGCCTCTTACATATCTCCAGCCCGTCTATATCAGGAAGCATTAGATCAAGGATTATTAGAGAAGGGACCTCATAGGGAAGAATTTCTAAAAGAGATTCTGCAGTTTTAAATTCCCTTGTTTTAAAACCATTTTTTTGAAGGTGATAGGATATTAAATGGGATACATCAGGCTCATCTTCCACAATTGCTATCCATTTGCTCATGTATTCAAGATACAATGCTTTTATTTAGATTTCAAATTGGTATATTAGGGATTGTGCGGCAAAAACTTGAAAAGTGCTTTTTAGCAGGTTCCTTTGAATCGCATAGTATTCTGTGTAAATTACTGGTCAAGCGAAAACTCTTGCGTAAATTTGATTTAAAATTTCCTTCGCATATATAATTTACTAAAGAAAGGAGTGAGACGATGGAAAAGAAAAAAATTTTTTCAATGGTAGGAGAAAAAGATGTAACAAGGGCGATTATAAACGGATTTGCAACGCAGTTCAGTGAATATGTGGAAAGCGATGTGATCATTGTAGGAGCAGGTCCAAGCGGATTGATTGCAGGAAAGGAAATAGCAGAGAAAGGATTTAAGGTTCTCATTATAGAAAGGAATAACTATCTTGGTGGCGGGTTCTGGATAGGAGGATATTTGATGAACAAAATCACTGTAAGAAGCCCCGCAGAAAAAGTTCTTGACGAACTGAAGGTGCCTTATGTGAAATACACAGAAGGGCTTTACACGGCTGATGGTCCACATGCCTGTTCAAAATTAATAGCTGCAGCCTGCGACGCAGGTGTTAAATTTGCGAACATGACCGTTTTTGATGATGTTGTATTAAGAGAGGGGAACAGGGTGGCTGGAGTAGTTGTAAACTGGACACCCGTCACAGCTCTTCCCAGGGAAATTACATGCGTAGACCCTATAGCCCTTGAATCAAAAATCGTAATTGACGCAACGGGGCATGACGCATTTGTAGTAAAAAAACTGGAAGAGAGAGGGATTCTGAAAACAAGCGGAATGGGTGGAATGTGGGTTGATGTGTCAGAGGACCTCATCGTTGAGCACACAGGAGAGGCTCATCCTGGACTTTTGGTATGTGGTATGGCAGTTTCAACCACATATGGGCTTCCGAGGATGGGACCTACATTTGGTGGAATGCTACTTTCTGGAAAAAAGGCCGCTGAAGAAGCAGTAAAAATTTTAAAAAGTCTTTTAAAGAAAAGGGCTTGAAGCAGTTAATGATTTATGAAGAAGGAAAAATAACTCCTGTGGATGCAAAAAAACTGGCTGTAGATGTAAAAGATATCTTCGGAATAAGATGTAAATACATGGGATACCTCTTCAAGGATATTGACGGAAAGGATAAAAAAAAACTCGCATTTGAAATAGCGAAGACAAGGGTAAAGGATATTTATAAGGAAAAAGAGGCAGAGCCCCTCCCGATGGAGATAAACTATGAAGAAAGAAAGATAGATGGAAAGGCTGGATACGGTGTAGTTTATGATGGATTTATGTTATCCAGAATTTTAATGAAATTTTTTCCGTTCAAAATTGGAAGAGAAATAAGGGTTCTAATAACTGACAGGCTGATCGCTACATTTGATACAGACATGAGATATCATTTAAGGACATGTGTTCTCAGCGGCGGATGGAATCTCCTTTCTACGAATGGTTTAATTCATGCTCCGGCTCGTCCAAAGGAGTTTTATTTCGCTAAAAAATTTTTAGGAGAAAAAATGGATGAAGTTGCCACTAAAGAGATTGAAAACTTTCTCGGAGATAGATTCCTCAAGGAAAACGACCCGAGGCTCCAGGACGCCATGTTATCCCTTATTATTCAGGCTCTCTTTTATTCAGAATTTGGAGAAGGATTTTGTTCGGACAAAAAATGCAGGCTTTTCAACCCTCACTGGCAGGAGGAGGTTATATGCGCCCTCGTTCAAAATGGAGAAATGGGTTTGTGTGATAAACATAAAGAAATGCTATATAGCTTAAAAAATGACAAGAATTGAAAAAATAAGAAAGGGGGAGGTTCCTCCTGAAGCAAAAATTGTTGCCGAGGAAGAAGGGATTGCACTTGAGGAAGTCCTCAATTTCATAAAAGAGGGAAAAGTGGTTATTCCTTTAAACTCAAAAAGGAAAAAGCCTATAAAACCCATAGGAATAGGGAAGAAGCTCAGAACGAAGGTAAATGTTAACATAGGCACATCTCCCGAATTTGTTGATTATGAATATGAACTCAAAAAATTGGAAATTGCTGAAAAGTTTGGGGCTGATACCATTATGGACTTAAGCGTAGGAGGAGATGTGGAATATATGCTTGAAATGGTGATTGAGAAGTCTTCCATCCCTGTTGGAACCGTCCCCGTATACACCGCAGCAGTGAGGGCGAAAAATAAAAGAAAATCTCTTATTGACCTTAAAGTGAGTGAATTCTTTGATACGATAGCCTTACACGCTGAAAAGGGTGTTGATTTTATGACCATTCACTGCGGAATCACTAAAGAGACAGTAAAAAAACTGAAGAAAGCGAAAAGGCTTGTAGGTGTGGTAAGCAGAGGAGGAAGTATGATGATTGAATGGATGGTTCATAATAAAAAAGAAAATCCATTTTATGAAAATTTTGATGAGGTTTTAAATATAGCAAGAGATTATGACATAACCTTGAGCCTCGGAGACGGATTAAGACCCGGAGCAATAGCAGATGCTTCGGATATAGCACAGTTCGCTGAGCTTGAACTTCTGGCTGAGCTCATCCCCAGGGCTCTTGAAAAGGGGGTTCAGGTTATGGTAGAGGGACCCGGACATATTCCAATCCATGAGATAGAAATGAATGTAAGAATTGAAAAGGAAAAATGCAGAGAAGCGCCTTTTTATGTGCTTGGTCCGATTGTAACGGATGTTGCACCTGGTTATGACCATATCACATCCGCAATTGGAGGAGCAGTTGCGGCAATGCATGGGGTTGACTTTTTATGCTATGTCACCCCTGCAGAGCATATCAGACTTCCCACACTTGAAGATGTAAAGGAAGGATTGATTGCTTCAAAAATAGCAGCCCATGCTGGAGATATAGCAAAAGGGATAAAAGGAGCGAAGGAATGGGACAAAGAACTTTCATTTTTCAGAAAAAAATTGGACTGGGAAAAACAGTTTTCACTTGCCATAGACAAGGAAAAACCTAAAAAAATGAGAGAGGAAAGACTACCTTCTTCTGATGTCTGCACAATGTGCGGTGAATACTGTCCGTTAAAGAAAAAAATATAGTGAAAAAAATTGCAGAGATAAAGGAATTGAAATTTGACGAAAGAGGACTTATTCCGGTAGTTGTTCAGGAGGTTTCAACCCGTGAGGTATTGATGCTGGCATATGCTAATGAAGAGGCAATTCTAAAAACAATTGAGACTGGTAATGCCCATTATTACAGCAGGTCAAGGAAAAAACTCTGGATGAAGGGAGAAACTTCGGGAAATGTCCAAAAAGTGAAAGAGATACTTTACGATTGCGACGAAGATGCCCTGATATATTTGGTTGAACAAAAGGGACCGGCCTGTCACACAGGCAATAAAACCTGTTTTTACCGAAAACTCGCCGAATAAAAGGGTAAAACAGTTATTGCTTTTCTTATCCACATACAGGGCATAAAGGTAGAACTATCAGCCTATCCTAAATGTGGTAAGGTTCAGAGAGATAAATTTGACATTAAAACAGGCTTGATGTAATTTATTTAATCATAATTTAAGGAGTTAGAAAATGAAGAGGACATATCAACCACATAATATCCCCAGGAGAAGGACTCATGGATTCAGAGCAAGAATGAAAACCAAAGCAGGGAGGAAGGTTTTGAAAAGAAGAAGGCGGAAAGGTAGAAAGAGACTGGCAGTTACCACATATAAGAAATGAAAAAGTATGGATTTTCCCGTGAGGAAAGGATTGCAAAAAAAGAGGATTACCTGAAGGTGATAAAGGAAGGAAAGGCAATTCAAGCCGATGGATGGACAATATACATTTTGAGGAAAGAAGGTGGAAGAAGCCGTTTTGGAATATCAATATCAAAGAAGAGCGGAAAGCCTGTTCATAGAAACAGGGTTAAAAGAATATTCAGAGAAATATTTCGCCTTAATAAACACATCCTTCCTTTATCCGATATAGTGGTTATTTATAAGGGTGAGGCAAAAGGAATAGATTTTGAGGAAACCAAAAATAAATTCCTTGAGGCAATAAAAAATGTTTGAAAAATTTTTTGTTTTTCTTATAAGAATATACAGGCTCTTCTCCCCGCTGTTTGGAAGAAGGTGCAGGTTCTATCCATCATGTTCACAGTACGCTGAAGAGGCTATTACCAAACACGGCTTTTTAACAGGTATATTTCTTTCTATCATAAGGATTTTCAAATGTCATCCATTTCATCCTGGCGGTTATGACCCTGTTCCATAGAGATGAGCGATAGGTCTCTTGAAATAAGAGCCTTCCTTGCCATTCTCCTTTCAATTCTCTTCCTATACCTGTATCAGGCTTTTCTTATTAAGGAACAACCTCCTTCAGAGGTTGAAAAAAGGGAAACACCAGAAGTCGTTGAGACAAAGGGTGTTCCCTTTATATCTTCCGGGGAGGAAATGGAAATTGAAACAGAGAAATTTCATTTGAAGCTATCCGGTGACGGAAGTTTGAGCTCCCTCAAATTGAAGGAGTATAAGGTTATGGTTGACGAGGAAAACTCAAGGGTTGAGCTCATAAAGGCACAAACTCCGCCATACCCGCTTACACTTTTCATATATTCAGAGGGAAACACGCAACCCACAGTTCCAGAAATGAAAGGGATAAAGGACGGAAAAGAGATTATCTTTAAAGGAAAGGCAGGAGAGGTTGAAGTTTATAAAAGGTATAATTTTGAGGACGAATATTCCTTTGAATTTTCAATAGCCTTTAAAAATCCATCTTCACAGCCCCAAAAATTATCAGCAGAGATAATATGGTCTTCTTTACACCTTTCTGCCTCAAGGATTTATAATGAATCCTTCAAGGGGTATATAAATGGGAAGGTGGTTTCAAAGAACAAGGTAAAATCGCCTGAAAAGCTCGGGGAGGCGGAATGGATTGCACACGATATGAAGTATTTTCTTGGAGGGTTAATTCCCGTTTCTCCTCCATTCATAAGAACCTATGTTTATCCCCTTATGGAGAAGGACATAATCTCATTCAGAACCCCTCTTATGGTTTTACCTGCCGGTGGAGAAGAAAACCTGAATTTTATTGTTTATTGTGGTCCAAAAATTGAAAATAATCTCAAATCTATTAAAAAGGGGCTTGAAAAGGCAATAGACCTCGGATGGTTTGAGTTTCTTGCAAAGCCAATTCTTTATATGCTTAAATTTTTCTACAGATTTATACCGAATTATGGATTTGTTATTATCCTCATAGTTATCATTGTAAAAATCCTGTTCTTTCCACTCACAAGAATGCAATACAGGGCAATGAAAAAGATGAAAGATATTCAGCCTCTGATTGAATCAGCGAAGAAGAGATATGCAGATGATAAAGAAAGATTGCAGAGAGAAATTCTTAACATCTATCGTTCCTACAAGGTAAATCCCTTGAGCGGATGCCTGCCACTTTTAATCCAGTTTCCTGTTTTCATTGCCCTCTATCAGGTTCTGATGAATGCCATTGAGTTGAGACATGCTCCTTTTCTTTTATGGATTAAGGACCTATCTTCACCTGATACCATTGGAAAGATAGGAATTGGCGGGTTTGAGTTGGCAATAAGAATTTTACCACTCCTTCTCGGTATAACCACATATATTCAACAAAAAATCTCCCCTCAAACTAGCGGAGGTGGAGAAGGTGAAGAGATAACAAAATGGATGATGAAAATTATGCCAGTTTTTTTAACCATTCTTTTCTGGGCTTTTCCATCAGGACTTGTCCTTTACTGGTGCTCAAATAATATAATTTCAATAATAGAAGGGATTGTGATGAGGGTGCTCGCAAAGAAAAGATAGAATTCGAGAAAAAAGTCTTTTTCTTGAAGAAAATTTTGTTTCGTGAGACAATATAAAAATGAAGCTGCCACTTGAAAAAATAAGAGTTCTTGACCTCACGAGACTTCTTCCAGGTCCTTATGCTACCCTCATCCTCGCGGATATGGGGGCAGAAGTTATAAAAATTGAGGACCCTGTAGCAGGTGATTATGCAAGGTGGGGACCACCACTTGTAAAAACGATGAGCGTCTATTTCATGGCTTTGAACAGGAATAAAAAAAGCGTGGTCATAGACCTTAAAAAAGAAAAGGGAAGGGAGGTTTTTTTGAGACTTGTCCGAAATAGTGATGTAGTTATTGAGAGCTTTAGACCCTCTGTTATGGAAAAACTGGGAATTGGCTATGCAACCCTTAAAAAAGAAAATCCCTCAATAGTCATGTGTTCAATAGCTGGCTATGGACAGACAGGTTTATACACTCAGAAACCAGGGCACGATATTAACTACCTCGCCCTCTCAGGTTTTCTTGATTGCACAGGGGTGAGGGATGGACAACCGGTCATTCCAGGCGGGCAGGTAGCGGATTACAGCAGTGGGCTATATGCTGTAATTGGAATTCTTTCTGGAATTATAAAGAAGATGAACACTGGTGAAGGAAGCTACATTGATATATCAATGGCTGAATCTGCGATGTCATTTATGAGCACATTCTTTATTCAGTATCTTGCTGAAGGAACTCTTCCGACAAGGGGTAAAACAAGGCTCTCTGGAGAATTTCTCTGTTATAACATCTACAAAACAAAAGATGGTAAGTTCATGGCTCTCGGTGCCCTGGAGCCTAAATTCTGGGAAGCCTTCGTTAAAGCCATAGGAAGGGAAGACCTTATTGATGAAGCATATTCTCCTGCAGTTGATGGAGAAAAGGGATATGAGGAGTTGAAGAAGGAGTTTCTGTCAAGAACCCAGGAAGAATGGATAGAGCTTCTTAAGGGGGTTGATACATGCTGTGAACCTGTAAGAAATGTGGCAGAAGTTGTTAACGACCCGCATTTTAAAGAGAGGAAGATATTTTTTGAGAGGGAGTATCCGGGTGAAGGTAAAATCTATCAGATGAGGACCCCAATAGTGATTGATGGATTGGAAAGGGAGCCATATAGAACCCATCCTCCGAAATGGGGAGAGCATACAAAGGAGGTGCTTAAGAAAATAGGTGGATATAAAGAAGATGAGATAGAGCTCCTTGAAAAAGAGGGTATAATAAAAACTGGATGATAGATAGAAAGAAAATTAAAATCATGCTCGTTGAGGATGAGCCCGGGATTTTGAAGATGGAAAGGGAAGCTTTGGAGTCTTTAGGGATAACAATAATAGAAGCCTCTTCAGGTGTTGAGGCAATAAAAAAACTTGCTAATGAGAAACCGGATGTTCTCTTCCTTGACCTTGTGCTTCCTGATATGACAGGAGAAAGCATAGTAAAGTTTGTGAAAAGTTCTGAATCTTTAAAAGATGTGAGCGTGATAGTAATTACAGGAAAGGAAGACCCGGAAACAATAGAGAGGTGTTATAGAAGTGGATGCGATGGATATGTGACAAAACCCATAAAGCCGGATTCTATTGTTGAAAAGGCTCTTCTCGCCCTATCTGAAAAAGGAATAGACCTTGAAGAATAATGAACAAAAAATGGTAAAATGTCTAATTTTGCTTGACATGAAAAATCGGGTTTAATAAAGTGGAGGCTATGAGAAATGAAGATATCAATATGGGAAATACCGGAAGAAGGGCTGGAAGTCAGTCTGGAAAAAGAAAAGGGATGGATGGAAATCTATCACAGCGAATGGCCCTCTATCTACAGATTCACCTCTCATATAAAGGGAAGTTTCAAGGTTAAAAGGTTGGGAACAAAGGTGATTGTGGAAGGCTTCATAAAGACCGAACTGGAACTTGAGTGTTCAAGGTGTTTAATACCATTCTCCTATCCTCTTTCAATAAACTTTGTTTCCGAATTATATCCATTGGAGGATTTCGTATTTCGTTCATCAGAGCCTGTGGAATTGAGGAAAAATGAAATGGAAATGGAATTCTACAGTAAGGGGACTCTTGACATTGAAGAAGTGATGTCCACCAACATAATTCTAAACATACCGACATATCCTTTGTGCAAAGAAAGTTGCAAGGGAATATGCCCTTATTGCGGTAAAAATTTAAACTTCGAAAAATGCGCTTGTAAAAAAGAAAAAACCATAAAAGACGAGAGATGGAGAGCACTTGAAAGTTTAAAAAATATATTTCCAAAAAAATGAGGTGATAAAATGGGAGTGCCTAAGAGAAGACATTCAAGGTCAAGAAGGGACAAAAAAACTTCTCATCAACATCTTCTACCTCCTCCCCGATCAAGGTGTCCGAGGTGCGGAACCATAAAGCTTCCTCACAGGGTGTGTCCGAATTGCGGATATTATAAAGACAGACAGATATTTGAGATAGAAGAGTAAAAACTCATGAAGGTCATTCTTGATGGGCTGGGAGGGGATAATGCACCGGATGCGGAAATTCGTGGTGCATCTGAAGCTGCAAATGAAGGGATTAATTTAATTATAGTTGGTCCTGAAAAAATACTTAAAAAGAGGTTAAAGAAAGAGGTCATAAAAAAAATTGAGATATACAACTGTGAAGAAAGGATTGAGATGGAAGATAGTCCATCGGATGCGATAAGAAAAAAGAAGAACTCCACAATTGGTGTGGGAATAAAACTTCTGAAGGAGGGATACGGAGATGCCTTTGTAAGCGCAGGAAATACAGGCGCAGTTATGGCTTTTTCCCTTTTTAACCTCGGAACTGCAGAAGGAGTTATAAGACCGGCCATAGGAGGAATAATCCCAAGAAAAAATGGCGCGAGCATTCTTATAGACATGGGAGCGAATGTGGATTCAAATGCAACCCAGTTATGTCAATTTGCAATAATGGGAGAGATCTATTACAGAATGGCTTTTAACAATGATTCTCCTTCCGTCGGACTTTTAAGCACAGGGAAGGAAAGAGGAAAGGGGAACAGGGTAGTAAAGGAGGCTGATAAAATTCTTGAAAAAGCACCCATAAACTATATTGGGTTTGTAGAGGGAAGGGACATATTTATGGGAACCGCGGATGTGGTCGTTTGTGATGGATTCGTTGGAAATACACTTCTAAAATCCGGTGAGGCACTTGTTGAATTCATACTTGATGCAGTTAAAGAAGAGGTAAAGAGAAGTCCAGGAGCAATTTTTGGCTATCTCCTTATGAGAAGAGCTTTAATAAAGGTAAAGAAAAATCTTGACTATTCTGAATACGGTGGAGCCCCCCTCCTCGGAGTGAAAAAACCCGTTTTTATATGCCACGGCTCATCACCACCTCTTGCTATAAAGAATGCGTTGAAACTGGCGGAAAAAATCTCAAAAGATGGGCTCATAGAAAAAATCGTAACCGCCGTTGAAGAGAGTATAAAATGGCTTCCTACATAAAAGGAACAGGGAGTTATATTCCGGATGAGAAAATTTCAAACCTCTACCTGTCAGAAAGGTTTGGAGTGAATGAAGAATGGATATTTCAGAGAACGGGAATAATTGAAAGGAAGAGGAGCAATTCAAAAGGTGTTGTGGATATGGCCTTTCTGGCAGTTCTTTCAGCAATTGAAAGAGCCCAATTGAAAAAAGAGGAGGTAAGTGCCATAATTTTTGCAACCATTACTCCCGAATTTCTTACCCCCTCATCCGCATGCGTGCTTCAATCCAAACTTGGTATAAAAAGGGCTATTGCATTTGATATCTCGGCCGCCTGTTCAGGATTTATTTACGGACTTTTTCTCTCCTCAATAATAGTTGAAAAAACCGGGGGTTCGGTCCTTGTAACAGGCGCTGAATATCTTACCAGATTTGTGAATTATGATGACAGGAACACATCCATTCTTTTTGGTGATGGAGCCGGAGCGGTAGTTGTTGGAAAAGAACCGTCCGGGCACAAAATTCTTGATTTTTATCTCACAGCGGATGGGAATGGTTGGAAATCCCTCCTGATTACTGCCGGCGGGGCAAGACTTCCAGCTTCTGAAAAAACTCTTAAATTAAATCTTCATACATTGAGAATGAAGGGTAAAGAGGTCTTCAGAAACGCCATATCAGGAATGGAAGAGGCAATAAAAAAGCTCCTGGAAAAAAATGGGATAAAAAACGATGAAATTTCAATGTTAATACCGCATCAGGCCAATGAAAGAATCACGATTGCTCTCGCCGAGAAACTCGGATTTGAAAGGGAAAGGGTCTATTCAAACATATCGTTCCTCGGAAACACCTCTTCTGCCTCTATTCCAGTAGCCCTTGATGAGATAGAGAGAAAAAAAATCTTGAAAAAGGGCGACCTTGTTTGTATGGCTTCCTTTGGTGCAGGATATACCTTTGGAGCCTGTCTTCTGGAGTGGTGATATGCTGAAGACGATTCTTTGTGAAATACTTGAGATTGAATATCCCATAATTCAGGGAGGGATGGCATGGGTTTCAAGAGCAGAGCTCGTGTATGCGGTAGAAAAGGCAGGAGCCTTTGGATTTCTCACATCTGCTATTTTTTCTCCGGAGGATTTAAGAAAAGAGATAAGGAGATTAAAGGAGATGGGAGGTAGAAACTTCGGTGTTAACATTTACCTCCTTCATCCATCAGTGGAAGAGCAAATAAAGGTTTGTATAGAAGAAAAGGTTAAAGCGATATCAACGGGTGCTGGCACTCCTGGAAAATATATAAAAGAATTAAAGGAAAATGGCATAAAAGTTTTTCCTGTGGTTTCAAGCGCATCCCTTGCAAAAAGGTTAGAGCGACAGGGGGCTACTTGCATAATAGCAGAGGGAATGGAATCCGGAGGACATATTGGAGATGTGACAACCCTTTGTCTCATTCCCCAGATTGTTGATGCGGTTTCAATCCCTGTTATTGCTGCCGGAGGAATCGCAGATGGAAGGGGACTTGTTGCTGCTTTATCTCTTGGCGCAGTTGGAGTCCAGATGGGAACAAGATTTATCGCTTCAGTTGAGGCTCCTGTTCACAATTCATATAAGCAAGAAATAATAAATGCTATGGAGAGGGATACCGTTGTAACAGGAGCACCCACCGGTCATCCTGTGAGAGTGATAAAAAACAAGCTCGCTATGGAATTTTTAAAAAAAGAAAAGGAGGGTGTTAAACCCGAAGAACTTGAGGCACTTGGCGTTGGTGCCTTAAGAAAGGCTGTTGAAGGAGATGTTGAATGGGGTTCTCTCATGGCAGGACAGATTTCAGGATTGATAAAAGAGATAAAACCTGTAAAAAATATAATTGAGGATATAATGAAGGAAGCAGAAGAAACCATTGAGAAATTAAAAGGTTTAAAGAAATGAGGATAGGATTTTTATTTCCAGGACAAGGCTCCCAATTTTCTGGAATGGGTAAGAAATTATTTGATGAATTCAAATCCGTTCGCGAAGTATTTGAACTCGCATCTGATACTTTAAAATTGAACATGAAAAAACTCTGTTTTGAAAGTTCCAATTCAGAGCTCAAACTCACATTCAATGCACAACCATCAATCCTTACTGTTAGTTTTGCTGGTCTAACAGTTTTGAAAGAAGTCCTCGGGATATCTCCCGGTTTAGCGGCTGGACACAGCCTCGGTGAGTGGACTGCACTTTTATCTGCCAATTCAATATCCTTTGAAGACGCTTTAAAATGCGTGAGGAAAAGGGGGGAATTTATGCAGGAAAGTATTCCGGGTATAAACCCATCCATGGCCGCAATAATAGGAATTTCTTCTGAAGAAGTTGAAGAAATTCTTAAAGATATGGATGGCGTTTATCCTGCAAATTATAATTCTTCAACACAGGTAGTAATTTCTGGAAAAGAAGAAGCCGTAAAAGAAGCCGTTGAAAGGCTTAAGGAGAAAAAGGCAAGGGTTGTTTATCTCAATGTGAGTGCCCCGTTTCACACTCCATTTATGAAACCTGCTGAAGAAAAAATGAGAAAATTTTTAGAGGATATTATTTTTAAAAACCCATCTATTCCAGTTCTCAAAAACATTGATGCTGAAATTTATAAAACTGCAGATGAGATAAGGGACTCCCTGGCAAAACAGATTTCAAGTCCAGTAAGGTGGACTGAATGCATGAAGAAATTCCTTGAGATGGAACCCGAGATAATTATTGAACCGGGACCCAGACCTGTGCTCATAAATCTTATTGAAGATGAAAAGGGTATAAAAAAGTTTTCTCTTTGTGAGTCAAAGGATATAAGAATTATAGAAAGGGCAATAAAATGAGGGGATTAAAGGATATGAGAATTCTTGTCACCGGAGCGTCCCGTGGAATAGGAAGGGCAATTGTAAAAAGGTTATGTGAGGAGGGAGCAATTGTTTATGCAAATGCGAGAAAGGAGGAATCCCTGATTTCTCTTGTTGAAGAGGGAAGAGAAAAAAACTGGAAATGTATTCCCCTCCCTTTTGATGTATCAAATAAAGATGAGGTAAAGGAAGCGTTTAAGAAGATAAAAGATGAAGGACTGCAGGGACTTGTGAACAACGCGGGTATTAGAAAGGATGCCCTTCTTTTGATGATGAAAGAAGAGGACTGGGACGAAATAATTGAGGTTAACCTTAAAAGTGTATATCTGTGCTGCAAAGAGGCAGTGAGAATTATGATGAGGGGAAATTACGGAAGGATTGTAAATATAGTTTCTGTTGCAGGAGAAGCCGGAAATCCCGGGCAGACAAACTATTCAGCATCAAAAGGGGGTATCATTGCCTTCACCAAATCTTTAGCGAAAGAACTCGCTCAAAAAAACATCACAGTGAACGCAGTTTCACCTGGATTCATAAGGACATCAATGACAGAATCTCTTTCAGAAGAGGTGAAGAGAAAAATAATGGAAAGCATTCCCCTCGGAAGATTTGGGGAACCGGAGGATGTGGCAGGAATTGTAACATTCTTGCTTTCTGAAGATTCATCTTATATAACAGGTGAGGTAATTAGAGTGAATGGTGGATTATATATGTAGGAGGTGAAAAAATGGATGTAGAGAAGGAATTGATAGAAATCATTGCAAAGAGGCTGAAGATTGACCCATCAGTAATAACGCCTGAATCAAGGTTTGTTGAGGACCTTGGAGCAGATTCACTCGCGGTAATGGACATAGTGATAAAGATAGAGGAGAAGTTCGGGCTTGATGAAATACCCGATGAGGAACTGGAAAAGATGAAAAGAGTAAAGGATGCTGTTGAATACATAAAAAAGCACATTTGATGAGAAGAAGGGTTGTGGTCACAGGAATAGGGCTTGTGACCCCTGTGGGAATAGGGGTTGAGGAGGCTTGGGAAAATGTGGTCAAAGGAAAAAGTGGAATAGGACCGATAACGAGGTTTGATGCGAAGGATTTTCCCGTGAGAATTGCAGCGGAAGTGAAAGACTTTGAACCACAGAAGTTCATTGAGCCAAAATTGATTGAAGAGATGGACAGGTTTATACAATTTGCAATTGCGGGTTCTCTCATAGCAATTGAAAGGACAGGGCTCAAAGGAAAACTTGATTCGGAAAAAGCTGGAGTGATAATCGGTGTTGGTCTTGGAGGTCTTCCATCAATAGAGGAACAGTTTACAGTCCTTAAGGAAAAGGGCTATAGAAGGGTAAGTCCATATTTTATACCCATGACCATTCCAAACCTTGCAGCAGGATGGGTATCAATTCTTACTGGTGCAAAGGGCGTGAACCTATGTATCTCAACAGCCTGTTCAGCCGGGCTACATGCGGTGGGAGAGGCATACAGATACATAAGAGATGGAGTAATTGATATTGCTATATGCGGAGGAGCAGAATCAGCAATAACTCCTCTCGCGATAGCTGGTTTTTCAAGCATGAAAGCTCTTTCAAGAAGGAATGATGAGCCTGAAAAGGCATCCCGTCCCTTTGAAAAGAACAGAGATGGTTTTGTCATAGGAGAAGGAGCTGGAATTCTGGTCCTTGAAGAATATGAAAGTGCGAAGAAAAGGGGGGCTGAGATTTTTGCGGAGATTATAGGATATGGTGCAAACGGAGATGCCTATCACATAACATCTCCACCTCCGGAAGGAAAGGGAGCTGAGGAATGCATGAGGCTTGCCATAAAGGATGCCGGGATATCAGTTGAAGAAGTTCAATACATAAATGCACATGGGACATCAACAAAGTTGAATGACCTTTATGAAACAATCGCAATAAAAAAGCTTTTTAAGAACCATGCAAAAAACCTCTTTGTAAGTTCTACAAAATCCGTGACGGGTCATACGCTCGGAGCCGCTGGAGGAATAGAGGCAGCCTTTACAGCCCTTTCTTTAAAAACAGGCGTGATTCCACCAACGATAAACTATGAAGAGCCCGACCCCGAATGCGACCTGAACTATGTCCCGAACAAGCCGATAGAATTAAAAGAGTTAAAATATGCTTTATGCAATTCCTTCGGTTTCGGAGGAACTAACGCCTGTATCGTTTTTAAAAAGCTTTGATTTCCTTCATTAAAACATAAGATAACTTATGAAAATCTGTTAAAAAATTCAAAAATTCCTCCTGAAAAATCACCAAACAGCCATACTTTTTCAGAGGTTTCATTATTTGATTGCTTACAAGAAATGATAAAAATATAATCTAAAACAAAAGGAGGTATCTATGTGGCGAAGAGTAAAGGGTCTCTTTTTTGCTCTCCTTTTCGGAAGTTTACCGTTCACGGGACTGGGAGAAGGGATTAAATATGAAATAAATTCAAAAACCCTGTGGTTTCTGTTTCAGGAGGAAAGAGAAGGAGTTTCCGGGAATTTTGCTCCGATTTATGAATTTTTTTCAATAAGGGCTGCTGATGCCGGAACAAAAGGACTTGAGGTAAATCTTTCATTATGGGGCAACTTTCAAACCCTTGACTGGTGGGAAGGAAAAAGAAGTGAGGGAAAGCTTATTTATGGATATTTGAGGTATAAAAATTCCGCAATCGGTATAGATGCGAAGGGGGGCAGGATTTTTGTGGCATCAGGGACATCTCCGCTTATGAAGCAATTTGATGGAGGTTATTTTTCATATACCTTTAAAAGGGGTAGCAGATTTGAGATTTATGGGGGTTCTCAATTTAACGAGCTGGACGAAAGCAGGAAAGGAGATTGGCTTACAGGAACGAGGATTTCCCATAGGTGGAATGACAAAAGCGAACTGGGGATTTCCTATCTATACGAAGCAGAGAAAGATGATGTTCAGTTTAACAGGGTAGGAATTGACGGATGGGTTTTTTTCGCCTCCAGATTTAACCTTAACGGTTATATTTCATACGACATAACCTATAATCAAGTTGCAGATGGAAACATAAACTTCACATACTGGACAAACAGAGGTTTATGGAAGGATGTAAATTTTGAAATAGGCTACAGGAGCACCTCTTCTTTTCTTGGAAATCAATCAATTTTATCGGTATTTGCTTTTGGCAACTATTTTGACCCGGAGATAAAATTTACATTGTTAACAGGAGGATGGCGAATTATCCCATCTTATGAAGCGATGCTATATATTGACCCATCAAGAGGGGCTCACAGGTTTTCTTTAAGGGTTTCCAGATTTTTCAGTGATGGAGAATATGTCCCGACACTTGAAATCTCAAGATTGCAGGCAAGCGATACGGTTGACTGCACAGAATTAAGGGTGGCAATGCATGCCAGAATATTCAAAAAAATGACCTCTGATTTTGAGATCCTGTGGGATCTATTTGATAAGAAGGTAAAGATAGGTAATGAAGGGGCAGGCTATAGTTTTCAGACTCTTTTAAGCCTCAACTACGAAATACTCAGCTGGATGAGGATGAGCGCTGGAGTTAGCCTTTATGAGGGGATAGGTTCTGACTGGAACTTTAAGGGTCTTGGAAAACTTGAAATTATTTTGTGAGGTGAAAAGATGAAGAGAATGGTTAAAAATCTGCTTGCGGTGGCATTGACAGGGTTTTTATTTTCTTTATCCTATGCCTTGACTGATGAAAGTGAGTTATTTAAGGACCATAAGGATAATATCAGAAAGGGAAATACCTGTCAGTCCTGCCACGATGTAGAAGAAATAAAAGAACTCACTCATGTTTCATCATGGATAACCGCCCACAAATCCGTTGCTATACGGAAAGAGGGGAAGTGTTCAAAATGTCATCTGCAGGATTTTTGTGCCGATTGTCATTCAGTGAGACAGGGTTTAAAACCATCGGAAAAGAACTTTGACGACATTCAACCATCCTATCCTCACAGAGGCGAATGGAAAACGAGGCATACCTTAGAAGCAAAAACTGACCCATCAAAATGCTATAGGTGCCACACAAAAAATTTCTGTTCCGACTGCCATCCCAAAATTGAATCATCACACCCATCAGGATGGCTTCTTGTTCACGGAGAAGAAGCAAGAAAAAACCCTGGAAGGTGTGCATCTTGCCACGAAGATGGAGCAAATACAGTTTGTATATCCTGCCACAAACCGGATGGTCCGGGAGGAAACCCTCATCCAAAAGGCTGGACGGACAAGCACCCGGGATTAAAAAGGGATAAGGACAGACCATGTGTTTATTGCCATAGATGAAAATTGATTATCTTAGAATTTCTGTAACTGATAAATGCAATTTCAGGTGTTTCTACTGCATGCCCTACGGTCCAATTTTTTTGAAGGAGAAATCAGATTTTCTTTCCTTCGAAGAGATAAAAAGGGTAGTTGAGATTTTTACCCATTTCGGGTTGAAAAAAATAAGGTTTACAGGAGGGGAACCTTTTTTAAGGAAGGATTTTGTTAAACTTCTCAAGATGATTTCAGAGGTTGAGGAGATAGAAAAAATTGGAATAACCACAAACGGTTTTTTTATTGACGAATTCTTAGAAGAAATCTCACACATAAGAAAAATTTCATCAATAAATGTCAGCCTTGATACATTAAGGAATGAGAGGTTCAAAAAAATTACAGGTGTTGATGGCTTTCAAAGAGTGATGGAGAACATAGTTCTTCTTAAGAAAAAGAAAATACCAGTGAAGGTTAATGCCGTGCTTATAAAAGGAATTAATGACGATGAGATTGAAAGTTTTGTTTGTTGGGGGTGCGAGAAAAAAGTTGATGTTAGATTTATTGAACTTATGTCCTTTAGACCGAGAGGTAAGCTGGGGAATTATGAAGAATGGCTCGGAATAAGTGGGAAAGAGATTATAGAAGTTCTTTCTAAGAAATACACACTTATTAAAATGGAAGACAGTGGGAAGGGGGAGGAATTTTTAATAAAAGAAACAGGTTCAAAATTTGGCATAATTTTTTCAAATTCCATTAAAGGCTGTTCCGCCTGTTCAAAGTTGAGAATGACTCCGGAAGGGAAACTTCTTTTGTGTTTGAAAAACCCTTTTTCTATTGACATGCGGAAGCTTCTCTTAGAGAAAGAATCGGATATATATGATAAACTTTCATCGGTTTTGAAACTGAAAAAATATATTTCAAAAGATGAAGGTATTCCGTCGTTTGGGATGAATTTTATAGGAGGTTAAATGGATATATTTGAAGTATTTGAACAGCCCTATCTTTTTCCATACAAAAAGCTCTTCAAACTTTTTATCTCCTGGGAAGAAGTCGTCGGAAAGGAATTGGGAAGCAAAAGCGAACCAATTGGTATTAAAAACTCGGTTCTCTCAATTCTTGCAGACGATGAATTTGTTATGACGGAGATGCATTTTATAAAAGAGGAGATTAAAGAAGTAGTAAATAAGGCTTTAGGCGAGCCTTTGATTGAGGATGTAAAAATTATATGTCAGAAAAGAAAAGAGAAAAGAAGAAACTTCAAAAAAATAAGCAGCGAAGAAATCAAATTGCCAAGGGAGATAGAGAAGATAATAAATTCCTGTAAGGATGAAAGTTTGAGGGAGAAATTGAGGAGGTTCGCTTCAACGGTTATTCTTAAAAACATGAAATAAAAAGTTCCCGCAAAAATTTGATTGAAAGATAAAAATTTGATAAAAGGATAATAAAGATGAGTGAGAGATATGATTTCATAACAGTCGGAGGAGGAATTGTAGGGCTTCAATTATCAGCCCTTCTTGCAAGCGATGGTGGAAGAGTTCTTTTGTTAGAAAAGAACAATCATGTGGGAGGAAGGGCTTTTGTCCTTGAGAAAGATGGGTTCATCATAGACAACGGAATTCATCTTATAAGATATGGTCCAAAGAGCGCTACTGCGAAGGTTTTCAGGAAAATAAAAAGGGAATTGAAATTTGTTGATATAGGAAAATCATATTTTATGGACGAAGACGGAAGCATAAAACTCTTTCCAACTGGACCGGCCGGCTTTATAAAAACAGACATGCTTTCTCTAAAAGAGAAATTAAGCGCCATTGGAATGATGTTAAGAATAAGAAAACTGTCTCCTGAAAAATGGCTGGATGTTTCTATTCAAAAGTGGATGGATGAGATGAATATAAAGAAGGGGTTAAGGAAGTATTTTAAACTTGTAAGCGGTTCAATGCTTGTATGTCCATTTATTGAAAAGTCTTCCGCCGGAGAACTCATTAGAAATGTCGCGAAGGTTTTGAAGGCTGGAAAGTCTGTAATGTATCCTGAAAGGGGATGGAAGTATATTCTTAATACTCTCGTTGATGTAATAAATCAAACCGGAGAGGTCAGAACCGGAGTAAAGGTGGAAAAGATAGTAATTAAAGATAAAAGGGCAACGGGCGTGGAAACAAAAGACGGATTTATTGAAGGGAGAAATGTCATATGTGCAGTTCATCCACAATTTTTTCTCCAGGGAATGATTGATGAGAAGGTTTTTTCTAAGGAAGAACTTACAGGGCTTAAAAATCTAAGACCCACAGCAGGAGTTTCCATAGATTATTGTCTCTCAAGAAAAATTTCTGATACGAAGGGACTATGGTATATATGGAATCCCCTTTCCTTTGGCATATTCACTTCAAACCTTACACCTCACCTTGCACCGGAGGGAAAGAGCATTCTCACATTTTTTTATCCCACAGCGGTTGAAGATATGGAATCTCCGGAAAAGGCAAAGAAGAGAGGCGATGAACTGGAAAGAGCAATCTCTAAACTCTTTCCGGAGATAAACTCGGTTACAGAATGGAAGAGGGTTTCACATTTAAAAATGGTTGACGGGGCTGAAGTGAACATTGAACAATACGCTGAGAAGAGACCGGGTTATAAAATTTCAAAGGTGGAGAATCTCTTTTTTGCAGGAGACTGGACATGTGCTGAAGGAGCGGGCGGGGACATAGGACACGAATCTGTTATTGATTGCTACCGGGTTATAACAGGAAAGAAGCTCTGAAGAAAAAATATGGAATTTGGTGATTTGGTAAAACTTTATGAAAAATATGAGAAAAAATATAAAGAAGAAACCTATAAGCATATTTCCGAATTGCTGAAAGAAGCAAAAGAGCTTCATAAAAAAAATTGGTCAAAATTGCATCCCCATGGAGACCATGAACAATCCTGGCGAGCCTTTAAAGGGAAAAATCTTGAAAAACTTATTATTCATATTATAAAAAATGAGGTAGAGCGTATGGGGTTAAGAATTGTTGAGGGGAATACGCTGGAAAGGACCAGGAATGTTAATCTCTCAAAAGAACTTAATCAGGTTAAACGGAATCTTTTGATAGATTATGGTGAATTCGGAAGTCATCTTCCGGATGTAGACATAATTATATATGATCCCCAAAATTGTAAAATTGTCGCTGTGCTTTCTGTCAAGGTTACTTTACGAGAAAGAATTGCACAGACCGGTTATTGGAAAATTAAGTTAAGTGAAGATGAAATAACCCGCCATATCAAAGTATTTTTCGTTACACCTGATGAAGATGGAACATTAATTCGCAGAAATCCAGCCCAAAAAGGGCGCGCTATTGTAGAAGTGGATACTGATGGGGGGTATGTAATGAGTGAAGAAAGAATAGAAGAGAGTGATAAGGTTAAAACCTTTGATAAATTTATCCTGGATTTAAGGAAGTTAATTGGTCAAAAAAATGAAAAGTAGAAAAACAGGGGACAATTATTTATCTCTCTTTCCTTCATCCATTACGGAAGAAAAAACAGACGACGAAAAACCCCCACTTGAAACCACTACACTCTGGGACTATCCGAGACAGAGTTATGGTAAGAAACCAAAAGGCGATAATAAGTTTCAAGGGGTAACTCCTGCATTTATTATCTGGAATTTAATCCAACGATACACTAAACCGGGCGATTTAGTCGTTGACCCAATGGCAGGCAGTGGAACAACAATTGATGTATGTGAAGAGGAAGGGAGGAGGGTCATTGGGTATGATATTAATCCAAGACATCCAAAAGTAATAAAAAACGACTCTCGCAAGATTCCCCTGGATGACAGTTCTGTTGATATGGTTTTTATAGATTCACCTTATGGAGACAATGTTAACTATTCAGATGACCCGGCTGATATCGGAAAAATTTCTGCTGAAGACCCAAAATTCTATGAGGAACTGGAAAAGGTTGCCCTTGAAATCTACCGAATTCTTAAACCCGGAAAAGTTGTGGGCTGGCTGATTGGTGACCAGTGGGTTAAAAAAAGATTTACCCCCGTGGGTTTCAAAGTGTATCAGATGCTTGAAAAATATTTTGAGCCTGTAGATATAATCTGTGTGGTTAGAAGGGGACAGAGTTCACATACTCCTATATGGCATTATCGCGCAAAAAAGCACAATTTCTTTTTGAGGGGATTTAAATATCTTTTAATATTTAGAAAACCTGAACCTAAACAAAAAGAAGAAAAAAGAGAAAAAATTAAATGGAAAAAATACAAATGATTTTGGTGTAAAATAACATTGAAGAAGGGATTTTTGATAATTTTTTTAATTCTTTTCTCATGCGGAAGGGAAGAGGTAGTTGAAAATCCTGAAGTTTTCCAGATGGAACTCTGGAAATCTCCACCAGAAGGCTATCGTCCATATTTCAGATGGTGGTGGCCGGGAGGAAGCGTTGAGGAAAAGGAGATAAGGAGGGAGCTCAAACTTTTTAAAGAAAACGGATTCGGAGGGGTTGAAATCCAGCCGTTCATATTCGGGCTTGATGAGGAAGATATATCAAGGGACCCAAATATTATGACAGTAGGAACCGATGAATTCTTTAAGAAATTGAAAACCACTTTGAAAATCGCAAAAGAGCTCAATTTAAAAGTTGATATAACCTTTGGGAGCAGCTGGCCAACAGGAGGACCTTTCATAAAAGAGGAAAAGGCTAAACAGCTCGTTATGTCAGTCGTTGAGGTTGAAGGACCTTCAAGTTTCAATTCTCCGCTTCCACTTCCTGAAAAACCGGATTACTTTGAACTCCTCAACCTCGTCCAGGACATTTCAAAGACCGCAGGAGAATTTGATAGAAATTTCAAACTTCTTGCAGTGATTGCAGGAAAGAAAGGCGGGACCCCTTACGAAATCACAGAATTGATAGATGTATCCGAAAATTTTTCCAATGGGGTCCTTCAATGGGAGGTTCCGGATGGAAAGTGGTTCATATTTGGAATCTACGAGAACTTTACAAACCAGCTCGTCTTCTGTCATGCCTATCCGGGAAACTACACAGAGAGTTTTGTCCACGACCACCTGAACAAGAGAGGGATTCAAGAAATGATAAACGGATTCGGCGAAAAACTTGTTGAACATCTAAAGGATTACATAGGAGATCCCTTTGACTCACTGTTCATTGACAGCTTTGAACTATTTTCTATCCTTCCATGGACGGATGGATTTCTTGAAAAATTTCAAAAAGAAATGGGCTACGACCTCAAGCCATTTATTCCTCTTCTTTTTAAAAAATTCGGCGAGATAAAATGGCTTGAGACAATTTTTAAAGGCTCACTCAAATACTCTTACGGAGAGATTGGTGAAAGGGTGAGGGAGGACTATGAAGAGGTAAGGAGCAAACTATTCAGGGACGAGTTTTTAAAGCCCCTTCTGGATTGGGTTCATAAAAATGGACTGACCCTTA
>Ga0197143_1000715_pt1 | contig 32528 bp, 28 predicted proteins | sample GBS70_MetaG_FD_148603 | JGI IMG/M metagenome (GOLD analysis project Ga0197143, IMG submission 148603) | Sediment microbial communities from Great Boiling Springs, Gerlach, Nevada, United States - GBS 70_MetaG | ecosystem: Environmental > Aquatic > Thermal springs > Hot (42-90C) > Sediment... | reverse complement strand
TAAATTATATGCTATTTTAAAAATAATTTCAATAATTAATTATTTGACTTTATCTTTTTTTTAGTTAAAATTTAATAAGCCTCTTGCCGGAAGGAAGCTTCCTGGCAAAAACATAGGCTTAAAAGGTAGGTGAGAAAGTGTTTGGTAAAGTAAAGTGGTTTGATAGTAAAAAAGGTTACGGGTTTATTGAAATGGAAGATGGTAGCGGTGATGTGTTTGTCCATTATTCGGATATTTTAAGTGAAGGTTTTAAGACTTTGAAAGAAGGGGAAAGAGTGAAATTTGAAATTGCTGATAGTCCCAAAGGTAAGAAAGCAATTAAGGTTGAACGCCTTTCGGAATAACCCAATTTAAATTTAATCGATAAGAAATTTTCCATTTTTAAAGATAAGTTCGTTATCGGCATATATTTCTCCTGATTTTCTAAGGTCACAAACCATATCCCAATGGATGCTTGATTTATTTTTTCCGCCGGTTTCAAACAAAGAAGAACCGAGAGCCAAATGAATTGTTCCTCCTATCTTTTCATCAAATAAAGTATTTTTCATAAATCGCTGGATGTGGTAATTGGTTCCAAAAGAAAATTCGCCCACTCTTTTTGCCCCATTATCAGTGTCAAGTAAAGCTAAAAGATAATCTTCATTTTTTTCGGCTTTCGCTTTTACTACTATTCCCTTTTTAAAATAGAGTTCTACCCCATCCACTTCTTTTCCACCGTAAACGCAAGGAAAACTGAATCTGATAAAACCATTCACCGAATCTTCTATCGGCGAAGTGAAAACTTCGCCATCAGGAAAATTTTCCTTTCCATCACAATTTATCCATTTTCTATTTTTTACCTTTAGTTCCAAATCCACATTTTCGCCTTTCACTTTTATCTTTTCTTTTTTTTCTAAAAATTTTACCAATCGCTCCTGCCATTTACTTAATTTTTCCCATTCTTTAATCGGGTCTTTTTTATCTAAAAAACAGGCATGAAAAATAAAATCTTCATATTCCTTTAAAGACATTTCCGCATCCATAGCATTAGCAATATCAGGAAAAGCAGTGCCACACCATTTGATTTCTCTTTTAGCAATTTTATTTAACAATTGAGAATAGAAATTTTTCCTTGCCTTTCTAAAAAGAGCAATCCTTTCCGAAGGAACATTCGTTAGATATTTTTTATTATAATCTGTCCAAATTGTTAGCCAGGAATTTACTTTTTTTAATTCTACCCATTCAAAAGGAAAAATAAATTTTAATTGTTCTTTTTTAGCTTGCTTATAAAAAATTTCCCTTGTGTCCTCAATAATAATATTTACATAAGGAAAAGCACCTAATTTTAATACTTCTTCATAAAAGGCAGTTATTAAAGGTAGGGCATTATATTTTCCTTCAATTTTTACAATCTCATTTTTTTTGATATTTAAGGAATAATAACAAAGGACCTTTGCCATTTTTTCCACATATTCACTTTTCATTTTTCCTCCTTAGAGTTTTTAATTAAATTAATTAAATATTTTTATTATATTTATCGTGTAAAATTTGTGGAAAATTAAATAAAAGCTTCATTTTTCTTAATTTATCTTTTAAAAAATTTCCACAAATTTTGATTTTTAATATGTTTAAAATGTGGAAAATAACAGACTTTTCCACATTTTCCACATCTTTTCCACATAATTTTCACAAATTTTTAAACATTGTTTAATCTATTAATAATCCGGTTAAGTAATTCCGCAAAGTTTTTATCATTTTTTTTAAGCTCTTCAATACGACAACAGGCATAAAGAACAGTAGTATGATCCTTTTTACCAAAATAAGAGCCAATTTCTAATAAACTCATACTCAGATATCTCCGACAGAGATACATCGCTACCTGCCTTGCCAAAGAGATATTTTTGTTTCTTTGGGGTGATTTTAGTACCTCTTCTTCAAAATTAAACTCCTTTGCTACTTCTTTAACAATATCTTCAATAGTAAAACCGTTTTTCTTTTGAAGTAGGTCCTTTAAAAGATTTTCTATTTCCTCTATGGTTAACTCCCTTCCACGAAGTTGGGAAGCAAGGATTACCCTTTTTAAAGCCCCTTCTAATTCTCTAATATTAGTTTTAATCCTTTCGGCCAAAAATAAAACAACCTCTTTTCTTAAAGAAAAATTTTCCTCCTCACTCTTTTTATTAATAATTGCTATCCTTGTTTCCAAATCCGGTGGCTGAACATCACAAACCAAGCCTTGGTTTAATCGGGAAATAAGCCTTTCTTCTAAAGTAGGGATATCTTTGGGTGGTCTATCAGAAGTAAAAACTACTTGGACAGATCTTGATTGCAAATAATTTAAAGTATGAAAAAGTTCTTCTTGAAGCCTTTCTTTACCAATAAGATAATGAATATCATCTATTAAAAGCAAATCTATTGAACGATATTTATTTCTAAATTCAATAATACAGCCTTCCTGAATTGCTTGTATTAGCTCTAAAAAGAAATTTTCTGCGGAAGTATAAAAAATACGATAATAAGGATAATGCTTTTTAATATAATTACCAATTGAACAAATCAGATGGGTTTTTCCTAATCCCACACCACCATAAATAAATAATGGATTATAATATTTTCCTAAACCTTCACATACCCTTTTGCAAGCAGCATAAGCAAAACGATTACATTCACCAATCACAAAATTATCAAAGGTAAATTTCTCGGGTATATTTATGCCATAATTGATAAAAACCTTTTTTTCTTCGGTTTCCGGTTCAAACTTAAATTTTTTGGGAACAATTTCAAATTTTATTTCGGATATTCCACATTTTCTAATTGCTTCTTTTATTATCGGAAGATAATGTTCGCTTATCCATTCTACAAAAAAATGGTTAGGTACTTCCAAAATAATCAAATCTTCACCTTCTAATTTGGCTTTTATTGGCTCAATCCAGGTATGAAAGCCATCGGGTGTTATTCTATCTTTTAAATATCTTAAAATCTCTTCCCAAATACTTTCTACATTAATCATATGACCCTCCTAATTTAAATCTTTTAATTTATTTTTACTTATTTTAATTTAAATAGGGCTTATTTAGCCCTTCCACAAAAAACTATTACTATGATAATATTATCGGAAGTTAAGTCAAGAAAATTTTTAAAAATGTTCCACGTGGAACATTTTTAAAGATTTATTCTTTTTTCTCTTCTTTTTCTTCTTCTATTTTTTCTTCCTTCTTTTCTTCTATTGGTGTAATTACTTCTTCCTCCTCTTCTTTTTCTGCCAAAAGATCCCTATCGTCCTTCTTTTTAACTAAATTAATATATACTAATGTCTGACCGGTTGTCCAGATATTAATTCCGTAAGCATAAACAAAAAGATAAAGCAAATAAAAGGTTAAAGCAAAGAATATAGCAAGAATTCCTACTCCCCAATTACTTGGTGCAAAATAGGTATTTGGCTCTAATAAAGAAGAAAATCCTAATTTTTCTAATAAGGTAACCCAAATTTGGTTATATAAGCCAGTATTTTCTGGTGGTGAAAGTTTAATGAAATAACTTGCTAAAGAAAAGGCTTCATTAATTTTGTTGGAAATTAATATTGATAAAACTGCTTGCCCAATTTTTACTGATAAAAATACCGCATAACCAAAAATTATTAAGCCCAAGGATGATAAAAATTTTAAAATAATAGAATACCAAATTAGCCGGGCGGGCTGTTCGTTAACACAAGAAAAGACTTCAAAAAGGGTATCAAAAGTATCAGAAGCAGTGCAACCGACTACTATTGGCGAAAGAATTAAAGCAAAGAAAAGGATTATAAGAAGATATAAAATAAAAAGAGAGGCGCAAAAAGCTGGGATACTCATTATTCCCACAAAAATATCGCCGAAATAGGGGATTTTGCCAATGAGGGCTAAAATAATACCGGCAATAATAATCAAGATTATGAAAGCAATGAGAAAGAGAGGGGAGAAGAAATAAGATTTGAAATTTTTAAAAGCATATTTTAAACTCTCTTTAACCTCAAAAAATTCATCACCTTTTAATTGTTCAAAGGTTATTTTAGTAACAGCATTTTGGGCAATAAAAAAAATAATAATAAAGCCAATTATTCCAATTGCCCAGAGGAGATAAGAGAAAAATGGTAGAGGGCCACTTAAAAAGGGGAAAAACCGATAAGTGTCCCAAATTTCCTCAAAAGAATAATTGGCAGTTAATAAGGCTAAATAACCAAAGATATTATAAAAAATAAAAGCGATAAAGAGGGCGATAGTCATTATTGACAATTTCTTTAAAGAAAAAGCCAGGCGAATGCTTCTAAAGATGTCTTTATAATTGTAATGTAATTTCATTTTTCCTCCTTTTTAAAAATATTTAATAAATCTAAAAATAAGGTAAAATAAAAAAATTGCTAAAATAATTAAAATATACCAAAGATATCTTAAAGGTAAAAAATAATTTTTCTCTTTAAAAAATCTTCTTTTAAAAAACATATTTTATATATTAACTATTTTAAAAGAAATGTCAAGAAGAGAGAATAAAAATTATCCGCTAATTAAAAGAACCACAATGCCCAAAATTGCAATTAAAAACCGGAGCTCTTCAATAATTTAGCTTAATAATTAAAAAATGTCAAGAAAAAGGAATAAAATTTATTGCTTGACAATTTTAAAATAGGAGAGAAGAGATTATTTAAAATAAATATTTTGATAATTTATAATTTGACAAAAAGAAAAAATTTTTTAAAATTACTTTATGTTTTTAAATAAGATTTTATTAAAAAAGGAGGAAAGATGTTAAAGAAGGGTTTATTTCTTTTCTTTTTTATTTTTTCTTTCATTTTTTCTCAATATAGTTTTTATCCAACCGATGGTTTGTTTTTAGTAAAAGATGCCGAAATTAGAGAAGGTGGAAAATTAAGAATTGGCTCTTACCTTTTATATTATCCAAAAGAAAAAAATCATTATCTTGATCTCTCAGCGCCAGCAGTAGCTTATTCTTTAGCCGACTTTTTAGAGATTGGTGGTTATTACGGAGGCACCTTTGCTTATTTCGCAAACGAAAAACTTTTTAAAAAATATAGCTACGATGGTGTTTTAAATGTCAAGTTGTCAATACCTTATCTACCAGTTTTAAAATTGGGAGGCTTTGTTTCTTATCCGATAAAATCGAGGGAAAAAGAGGCTATTTGGGAATTAAACCCGATAATTGTTCTGAAGGAAAAAGAACTTTCTTATTCGTTGTTATTAAAATTAAAAATGAGTGATTTATTACCTTCTATGCCTTCTTTCCTTTTTGAATATGGGAAAATACGAGGAGATACTCTTTATAATACGATTGGTGGAGGAGTTTTGATATCGGCAAAAAGATTGGCTTTATTTGGAGAAATATTTATTGAAAGCGAAGAAGGCAAAAAGTTTTTTGATTTTGATAACAATCGGGTAAGAATCACTCCCGGATTTAATTTAGGTTTAGGTGATTTGTTTAATATTACTTTTAGTCTTTCTTTAAGACCAAATGAATTGGTAACCATTCCGAGAATTCAATATAACTTATCTTTATCCTTTTCTTCTTACTTTTTAAGAAAACCACCGAAAAAGAAAGGTTTCCTTACGGGAAGGGTATTAGAGCACGAAACAAAATTGCCCCTTTTAGCAAAATTGTCTATTGAAAAGGTAAAAGAAGTTTATTCGGATTCTATTACGGGCATATATAATTTTTCAAAAATTCCTGAAGGGCAATATGTTTTGTTTGTTGAAAAGGATGGTTATTATCGGGAAGCAATTCCGGTAACTATTGAAGGTGAAAAGACAACCACTATTGATGTTTATTTAAAACCAATAATTCAATACGGAACGATTGCTGGCCGGGTATTTGATAAAGAGAATAATCAACCATTATTAGCCAAGGTGAAAATAAAGGAAAAAGAATTAGAAGTCCTTTCTGATTCGGTAACCGGTGGCTTTCGGATTGATAATATTGAAGCCGGTGTTTATACTTTAGAAGTAACGAAAGATAATTATTTTCCTTATGTTTATACAGTAGAATGTAAAGCAAAAGAAGTAAAGAATTTAGAAATTCCTTTGGCAAAGAAAGGTGCTACGGGAATAGTTGCCGGTCAGATATTAGATTATAAAGAGAGAAAACCATTAAAGGCCGAAATTGAAATTGAAGGAACTCAGATAAAATATCAAACCGATACTTTAACTGGCATTTATAAATTAGAATTACCAGTGGGTACTTATACTGCCATTGTGAAAAGTGAAGGTTATATTACCCAAACAGCACCAATAATTATTGAAAAAGATAAAGGAGTGGAAAAGAATTTTTATTTAGTGAAAAAAGGGATGGTTATTACTTTAAGGGGAATATATTTTGACTTTAACAAGGCAACAATCAAACCCGAATCCTACCCAGTTTTAGATTCGGCAGCAAAAATCTTAAAAGATAATCCAAAAATTATTGTGGAAATCCAAGGTCATACTGATAATATCGGTAGTGAAGAATATAATAAAAAACTTTCTTTAAGAAGAGCGCAAGCAGTTGTTAACTATTTTGTTCAAAAGCACGGTATTGATATAAAACGCCTAAGAGCCGTTGGTTATGGAGAAGAAAAACCGATAGCCCCCAACGATACCGAAGAAGGAAGGGCTCTCAATAGAAGAGTAGAGTTTGTAATTTTAGAAGAGGAGTAATTATTAACCTTCTTTTACTTTATCTTTTTTCTTTAAAGGTTATTGTTAATGAATTAACTTACGATTGGTCTACCTTCTCCCATTTCTTATTACCCCAAGAGACTCTTCTGATAAAAGTTATTGCTTATAAACCAATCAGTTATTTTTATGAAGATGGCGAGGTTGTTGAGAAGAGTAGTGAAGATAGTGTAAAAGAAATTTATTACATTTTTAATACCCAAAATCCGTATACTAAATTGGTAATAACTGATGGAGAAAAAGAGATAAAAATAAACTTCTTCCGGTTAATTCCCTATAACCAGGAAAGAAGAATCGGTGATTTTTATATTGGTCGCTATCCAAAAAGCTCACCCCATCCCAATTTAAAAAAGATAAAAGGTTTTATTAAAATTTCTCCGGAAATTAAAAATATTTTTTTGACCCCTGATTATCAATTAAAAGATTTTATAACCCATCGCCATCCTTATATCTCTTTAAGGGAAGAACTTTTATACAAACTCCAACTCTTTACCGATTATTTAAGAAATAAAGGAATAAAAAATCCCAAATTAAAAATCTATTCCGCTTTTCGGACACCAGCCCAAAATTATAGTGGTGGCGGCGGAAGAAATAGTTGTCATATTTATGGCGGTGCTTGTGATATCGGCTTAGATTTAGATGGTAATGGTCGGGTAGAATTAAAAGAGAAGAAAACACTTTATAATTACGCAAATGAATTTGAAGAATATTTGAAAGAGAAAAATCCCAAACTTATCGGTGGCTTAGGATATTATAAAAGAAAACCATTTATCCATATGGATGTGAGGGGTGAAAAAGAAAGGTGGTTTAGATAAGCAAGAAATGGTTAAAACGCTCTTGTAAAGACCTATATGGACCGCCAACATAAGAGCTCTAATAATGAGAGGGAAGAGAGCCCAAACGATGTGTTGGCTGGGAGCCTATATAATTTTGGGGTTTAGAGCGTATTTAAAAATAAGGCAGAAAGCCCTAATAATAGGGATGGAGTGAGCCGATATATTATTTAGGCGTGGTGCCGAATTAAGAAATAGGGATGGTACCTATTCCCTGTACGGTAGGGGTCATAGGAGGGATGTTTGGTATAGAATGAATTTATAATCGCTAAGAAACAGTAAAGGGTATAGAGAATAGCAGAAAAAATGTTTTTATTGATAAAAATCAAAAATTTTGATAAAATGAGAAAAAGGAGGAAAAGATGAGAAATTTTTTATTTCTTTTTTTACCATTATTAATTTTTGGCTATCCCGAAGCATTATTAGAAAAAGAAGCGATGGTGTATGAATTTATGGAAAATCCTTATACCGCTTATTATTTTAACCCAGCCTATCTCACGCAATTAAAAGAAAAATTTATCGGTTTCACAATTTATTCCGATGGTAAAACCCCCCAATTCAGTTCTTTAAGTTTTGTCAATAAAAATATTTTTTTTCCTTATGCCTTAATTTTTAACAATTTTGAGACAGAATTTACTTCTGAAAAAAGTTTCATTTTTATTATGGCCAAGAAAGGCAAAGATTATTCCTACGGTTTTAAAGGGCAAATAGGTAAGCAGGATAATTTTTATGAAGATAAATTTTCTTACGAAAAAACTGATTTCTATTATGAAGGCTATTCAATCGGTGATTCTACGGGAGATTATTTTGATATTGATGTTGATTACACTTTAGAAAAAAAATATTTTAAAGATTCCTATTTTACTCAGACAAAAAGTGATATTTTTTATTTCCCCTTTTCCTTTTATTTAAAAAGAAAAGATTTTGAAATTGGTTGTGATTTAAATGCTTCCAAAGAAAATTTGACTGTTAAGGAAAATAGGGAAAAAGTAAATGAGAATTTTGTTGAAGAATATTCTTTGGAAAAAGAAGGCGATACGGTTTTAAATTATTATTATGAAGAATTAATTTCTGAGAAAATATTTTCTTCTCAATCAAAGGTGAGCGAAGAAACAAGCAAAGTTTTTATTAAAGATATTTCAATATTTTTTAAAAAGAAGTTTAAAGGTTTAAGGGATAATAAATTACTTTTTGGTCGTTTTGGGTACCTTTCACAAATCAAAAAAGGAATAGGCTATTATCAAGATAAAGATAGTAGCTATGAAGCCTATTCAGAATTGGTAAAAGAGTTATCCGCGGGTAGCTATGAAGAAAATAAAGATTTTTCCGAAGAAGGAAAAGGGGTTATTTATGAGGGGAAAAAGATTTTAAAGGATAAAAAAGAAAATCTTTATGAAGAAATGGGTTTTGGTTTTTTTTATTACTTTAATCTTTTTAAATTTGACAATAATTTATTTTTAGGAATGCGCGAAAGAGTTGATTATTTAAAGGAAGAGAGTTTTAAAGGGAAATTTATTTTTTATCTGGGCAATAAATTAGAAAAAGATAACTTTTTGCTCTTTCCAATTTTCGTGCCGATTTTTTATTTTGGCAAAGATAGTAAAGAATATAATTATAATATCTTTTTAAATCTCACTTTTAAAATCTTTGATTTTCTTAATTTCCGTTTTAGCCATCTTTCGCAGAGTGATTTTTGTGATTTTAAAGAATTTAAAATTCCAAAGATTATAAATAAAAAATGGGTATTTTCCTGTAATTTTAATTATTGAGATAAGGCATAAAGAAAGATATTTATTCCCATTCTTACTGCTAACTCTCTTATTTCCGGTGGGTCATTATGCCTATCAGTCCAGCCATCACTAATGTTGGTATTCCAGGTATAAAAAACTACCAATCTTTTGTTGTGAAAAATTCCGTAAGCCTTTGGACTTCCTTCGTAATGTTCGTGGATTTTTGGTATTTTGTCAAATTTATAAAAAATATGAAAGATTGGGAAATCGATAGGAATCTCAACAAGTTCTTTATCAGGAAAGACTTTTTTAATCTCCCTTCTAAAAGCGCTATCCATTCCGTAATCGTCATCAGCATATAAAAACCCTCCATTTAATAAATAATTCCTTAAATTCTTTGCTTCCTCTTCGGAAAATAAGATATTACCGTGACCCGTCATGAAGATAAAAGGATATTGATAGAGATTTTCTGAAAGGGCTTCAATAACCTCTTCTTTCTCTTCTATTTTTACACTCGTTCTTTTATTTATCTCCTTAGCTAAATTGGGTATTATCTCTGGGTCATTATACCAATCACCGCCACCGTTATATTTTAGTCGGGCAATTGTGAGGTTAAAGAGAAAGAGAAAAAATAAGATATTCATTTTTAATGATATAAAAAAGAATTATTTTTTCAAATAGAGCGAATATCTTTCGTCACCTTTTTTAAAAGAGAAATTATCCAAAATTTTTTTCTGATACTTTTCATCCGTTAAAAAAAGGACAGAATAATAATTATTTTTGAAAAATTTATGGAAGCGAAAAGAAAATTCACTTAAAAATTTTTCTGTCACTAAAAGGTCACAATATTTTTCTGGCTTAAGCATAATATTTATAATTTCTTTATCATAGGCATCAAAAATATTTTCTGGTCTTATTTTTAAGGCAAAAGAAAATACCTGAAACTCTTGGGAGGAAGGAATCAAAATTTTTTTATTTTTTAAATCAATTTCTGAAAATAGATTTTTGAAATATAAAATTTTGTTTTTCATTAAAGGATAATTGATATCAAGATGATGACCATAAGGAAATTTTCCTTGGTAATGGTTTTTCCCTTCTTTTAAAACAATAAAGGCTTCAAAATTAGCAAAAAGGCTGATAAAGGTTATAAAAGTAAAAATAATTGAAAGATATTTATTTTTAAGTTCTTTAATAAAAAAGAAGGGAGGGAAGAGAAAAAAGGGCAGAGATAAGAGATAGAATCGGCTGTAACCCAAACTGATATTAAAATATTCTAAAAAAAGATGGGTTAATAGGGGAAGAATTAAAAAAATAATCTTAAAAAATCTTTTATAAATTAGATAAAAAAAGGTAATAAAAGAAAATATTGGTAGATAATAAAAAAGTTCCTTTAAGATTTTTAAGTTAAATTTTATTAAATTTTTTAAATTAAAGGCATAAGGTAAAATGCCACAAGTATCTTTAGTTACCGGGTGGTTATAAAAATAAAAAGGGTCCGAATATAAGAGATAATTATAAAAAAGCCAAAAGAAAATACCTAAGAAAATCAAAAAAAATTTTTTGTTTTTAAGATAATAGAAAAAAAGAAAAAGGGCAACTAAATAAAACTCATAACGGGTTAAAGTTCCAAGAATCACGGCAATAATTAACTTTGTGGTATCATCTTTTAAAAAATAATAAAAAGATAAAATTAATAAAAAAATAGTTAATAATTCACTCATCGGAGAAACAGTATAGATAATTAAATAAGGATAAAAAAGAAAAGCAAGAGAAATAAGAAAGGAATAGGGGAAAGGAAAGATTTTAAAGATTAAAAGAATAATAAAAAAGATTAAAAGAATATTTAAAAAAGTACCTGCTAAACCTGAGAAATAGAGATTATCAAAAAAGACAAAAGGAATTAATAATAAATGGTATAGAGGAAGCCAAACTGTTCCGAGATTTTTGAGAGTAGAATATTGCCCATTATGGATAACATTTTTAGGAATATAAAGATGGGAAAATCCATCTAAACAAGAAGAAGTGGTTAAAAAGTTCCTTAAAAAATAATTGGCGAAAAAAAGGGGAATAATGATTGCTAAAAGAAGAGAAAAAATTTTAAAAAATTTCATTAATAAAGTTTAAAGATTTTCTTTCTTGGATAATAATGGCGTAAAATTTCTTTATAACTATAACCTTTTTCCGCCATTGCCATTGCTCCATCTTGGCACATTCCTTTACCATGACCATAACCATAACCAGTAATTTTTATCTTATCACCTTTTAACTTTAGCTCAAAAAGGGTTGATTTTAAAGAAAAGAGTCTTCGGAATTTTTCCCCGGAAAGGTAAAAATTTAAAACATTAGTGAAAAACCTTACTTTTTTAACCCGTTTTGACTTGCGTTCTTTTTCCAGTTTTATTCTCTTTATTCTTATTGTTGACTTCTTATGAAGATTAACTACCTTTTTTAGACTATCAATTAACGCGTTTATCTTTATCTCCTTTTCCCATCGGTAATTTTTACTCCTTTTACAAAAGGGTTCTTTTGCTAAAGAATAACCTTCGGAATCCCGTTTACCATCAAAAAGAATACCGCCACAATTTGCGTGATAAAGGGCTTTGTAAATCTTTTTACTATCAAGTAAAATTTCGCCCTTGGTCGCTTTTACCGCCTTAGTGGTTAAAAAGGTTTCCTTACCTTTACCGTAATAAGCCTGGTCTAAATTTGGTTCGGCAAAGAGATCGTAAAATTTCAATTGATTTTGAAGCATCCGAAAAAGGGCATAACTTCGGGCGGCGACTGCTTGGGCCTTGGCACTTTCATAATTTTTTTCATTAATAGGACCAATTTCGCAAGGGACAACTGAATAGAGGTATTCTTCTAAAGGTAAAATATTTATTAAACAGGGCTTTTTATATTTCCACACCGCTTTATAAAGAATTTTAAAATATCCTCGATAGATTTTATTTTGAAAAGAAAGATTAGTGTGAGGATAAGGGGTGACTATTACTTCACCTTTTTCTAAATCAAAGAGAAAAGAATCTTCCAAAAATATTTTATTTTCTTTTACTTTTATTCTTTTATCCCTGATTTCAATCTTTCTATTATCCTGGGTTAAAGAGAAATAACCTTTTAAAGAAAAGGTATCTTCTTGAAAGGCAATCAAAACACGAATATTTGGTTCAAAAACTCTTCCTTTTTTCACAAAAGGAACGCAGGAAAAAATAGTTAGAAGAAAAAAGAAATTTTTCTTTAAAAAACTCATGGAATAATTTAAAAATATAGAAAATAATGAAGAAAAAGTCAATCAATTTAACAAAAATTATGGAAATTATTTGATTATTGACAAATTGCTATATTTTAATTATCATTTTTTATGATGGTAATATTTTTTCTTCTTACTCAGTGGGTAACTGTGGGCATTGATACTATTTTAGTTAATAATAATGCTAAATATTTGACAATGCAATCTATGGCTTTAGACTCTTTTAATACCCTTCATGCGATTTGGCACGAAAGGGTAGGTAATTATTATCAACTATTTTATTCTTATAAAAAACCTGATTCTAATTGGTCGGCTCCTTTACTTTTAGCCGATACAACCAATCCCAACGGAGTAATCGCGGTTACTCCTGATGGGAAAGTTCACATTGCTTACACTTCGCCAATTGTTAATTATAATGAGCTTTATTATCTAACGAATCATTACGGCAATTTTATAAAGATAAGAATTACTAACGATAACCTTTGGGATTATTCACCCACGATTGCTTTTAGAGATAGTTTTGTGCACATCGTTTGGATTAAAAGTTTAGAAGGTGGTGGCTACAAATTATATTATCTTTGGGGTTTGCCCTCTAATTTTCAGATTGTTCAATTGAGAAATAGCCAATTGGGTGATTTTGGTTTAGGAGCCGCTCCTTATTTAACTATTTCACCGGAAGGAATTTGTCATATTAGTTATCGCGGTGGAAATTACCCTGAATACCATATCCATCACGCGGAAAATTCTTTCTTAGGAGATACCAATTTTTCTTATGAAGTTTTAAACACCATAAATCTTTATGATTATAATTCCGCTATTTATGCCCAAGCAAATGGTGAGCTTTTTCTTGTTGCCTCGGGTGACGATGGTTTTGGTTCAAGAAAAAGGACCGGTTATCTTTATCGCCCGCCAAATTCCAGAGAATGGCAACCCTATCAATTAATGACCGATACCAATAGTGCGGAAATAAGAAGCTTCTTTGTGAAAGATAATAAAGTTCATATTAGTTGGGAGAGAATAAACGGTAATTTAAGAACCCAAATGATTTATCATTGTTCCAACTTTACTAATAACTGGATAAATTCACCAGTTTTAGTTGATGGTCGTTCAATTAGTGGTGGTTTAGTTATTGATAATAATAACTGTGGTTATCTTTTAGTCGCCCATCAAAATGGTAGTGTTTATGAGCTTCTTTGTTTAAAAAGCCGGCCTTTTGTTGGAATAAAAGAAGAAAAGAAAGAAAGGTGCTTAAAAAAGATAATCAGTTTAAAAACAAAAAGGGTTGATAAATACTTTTATGATATCTCTGGTAAAAAAGTAAAGTATCTTAAAAAAGGAGTTTATTTTAACTTATGAGAAACCTTTCCCTTTTAATGCTTATTTTTTCTTATATTTTTGCCTTTAATATTTTACCTAATCCTTCTTTTGAAATCTGGTTAGATACCTTAGGTGTTAAAATGCCCTTAGGTTGGCTTACTTCGGAGATAATCAAAGAAAGTTCAGCCATAAAAAGTACTTATGCTTATAGTGGCAATTATTCTCTTTTTCTTCAAAGTCAAGATACTATTGCCTTTGCCCAAACATTAACCATTGTGAGACCAAATTATCCCTATTATTTTTCTGGTTTTGCCCATTGCCAAACATTTATTTCTGGCTCCTTTTCTTTTCAATTTCTTGATAGTTCCTTCAACTTAATCGGAACACCGGTAGTTATTCCGTTATATTTTTCTAATAATTATCGGGAATATACCCGCTTTTTTACTGCTCCCAATTCCGCCCGTTTTCTTTTGGTTTCATTAATCGCTTTACCACAAGCAAGAATCTATTTTGATAGTTTAATTCTCAAAGATACTAGTTTAAGCATCATAAAAGAGGAAAATTGTTCATCATTAAAGATAACTAAAAAAATTAAAAAAATTCTTATCTTAAAAGAGAAAAAAATTAGCTATAGAAATTTCTATTCGCCTTTGGGTAAAAGAATAAAAACTCCCTTCTTAAAAAGAGGTATTTATTTTTTTAATGAAAATCCCCTTTATTGATTTAAAAAGGGAAGCCAAATTTTTCTTAAAAGATTTAAAAAAGTTAAATAAGTTTTTTTTAAAAGGGGATTATATTTTGGGAGAAGAATTAGCAATTTTTGAAAAGGAATTTAGCCAGTTTATCTCAAAGGAAGAAAAGTTTTATTCAGTTGGTGTTAATTCTGGAACCGACGCCTTGATATTAGCCTTAAAGGCATTAAAGGTAAAAGAAGGCGATGAGATTATTATTCCCTCCTTTTCTTACATTTCTACCGCTTTAGCTATTTTACATTTAAAGGCTATTCCGGTATTTGTCGATATTAAAGATGATTTTAATATTTTACCCGAAGCAATTGAAAAAGCAATTTCTAAAAAAACCAAAGGAATAATTATTGTCCATCTTTTTGGACTTCCTTGTGATTTGGATGAGATAATAGAGATAAAAAACAAAAAAGGATTATTCTTGATTGAAGATTGTGCCCAAAGCTTTGGTTCAAAATATAAAGATAAATATTGTGGCACCTTTGGTGATATAGGCTGTTTTTCCTTTTATCCAACAAAAAATTTAGGTTCTTTTGGTGACGGAGGTCTCTGTCTGACAAAATCTTTTTACTTTTATAACCGAATAAAAGAATTAAGAAACCCAGATTTAGAAAAAGAGATAATTGATGATCTGGGTTTAAATTCCCGTTTAGATAATTTTCAGGCAAAAATTTTAAGGCTCAAATTGAAAAAGATAAAAAGATTGTTAAATAAAAGAAAGGAAAAAGCTCATTTTTATAACGAAAATTTACAATCCCTTGTTATCTGCCCAGAGGTAGATAAAGGTAAGAACCACACTTACAATTATTATACCATTAGGGTGAAAGATAATTTAAGTTTAAAAAAATATCTTTTAAAAAAGGGGATCGAGACAAAAATTTATTACCCCCATGCCCTACCAGAACAACCAATTTTTAAAGGAAATTCAAAAGTTTTAAAAATAGAGAATTGTTTAAAGATCAAAAAGGAGGTATTAAGTTTACCTTGCTATCCTTTTTTAAAAGAAAGCGAGCAAAGAAGGGTCATTAAGGGGGTAAGGGATTTTATTAAAAAAGGCGGTTGATTTACTTCTTGACTCAAAGGTTTTTTTTATTAAAATTTTTAGTTAAAAAGGAGGAATGAATGAAAAAACACTTTTTAATGGTTTTAACTTTAGTAGGCATTATTTTTGCCATTAGTTATCAGAAGGATGATTATTCTTTATCCTTAAATGTTCTTTTTCAGCCTACTTATTCGGTTATTCTTAATAAGGAAAAAGAAAACTATTTTTCCTTAGGTAAAAACTACTTAGACATCAGGTGTAAATACAAGGATTTTCTTTCCGGAAGAGCCTATTTAGATGTCGCCGCGGAAGATTATATCTCCTATGATTTATATCTTTCAATAAAGAAAAATAATACGGAATTTCGTTTTGGTAAATTCAAGCAACTTTTAGGCTATGAAATTGCCCAGGCATCCCAAGATGCTCATTTTGTTTCTACTTCATTAATTAACCCCTTAAGGGCACCAAAAGGAGCAAGGGATTTGGGTATTGGCTTTTTTTATAATGAAAAAATGTACGAGATTAATATCAATGTGGTAAACGGTGAAGGTAGGAAGACGAATGAAGATATTAACGATTGGAAGGACCTTTCCTTTAGATTTCTTATTAAACCGATTGATAAAGGATTTTTTGGTTTAAATGGCTATTTTGGTAAAATAGGAGAAGAAGAAAAAACCACTTTAAGGTTAGGGGGTGAATTGGGTTATGAAAAAGAGCCTTACAATTTTATAAGCGAAGCTCTTTATAAAAAAGATAAAAATAAGGAGGAAGAAGATAGTTTAGGATTCTATACTATTATTGGTTATCAAATGGGGAATATTCAGCCTCTTTTGAGGTTTGAGATGTTAGAAAAGAAATTAGGTTTTACCTTTGGCATTACCTTCCATTTTATTAAAGATATTTTAAAACTTCTTCCTAATATCTCTTTATATAAAGAGAATAAAGATTACACAATAAAAATTTTAACTCAATTGCGAGGATACTTCTAAAATGAAAAAAATAATAACTTTAATTTTTATTGGTCTTTTAATCTTTTTCGCTTGTAAAAAAGAGAGCTTAATTATCAAGGGTTCGGATACGATGGTTAATTTAGTTTCCGCATTGGTTGAGGAATACCTAAAGGAAAATCCAAAGGCAAATATTACGGTAATGGGGGGTGGCAGTGGAATTGGTATTGCTTCGCTTGTTAATAAAGAGATAAAATGTGCCAATTCTTCAAGGGATTTGAAAGAAGAAGAAAAAGAGAAATTAAAGGCAAATGGGGTTAACTATTTAGAAATTCCTATCGGTTACGACTTATTAGCAATAATTGTGAATGAGAAAAATCCGATTGAGTCCTTAACGGTTAGCCAATTAAAAGATATTTATCAAAAGAAGGTTAAGAATTGGCAGGAGCTCGGAGGTTTTCAATATGAGATTTCACTTTATGGTCGTAATCCGGCATCAGGAACTTACGAATTTTTTAAAGAGATTGTATTGAAAGGGGACTATTCACCGGAAATGAAACAGATGGCAGGAACGGCTGCGGTAGTTGATGCGGTATCTCAGGATATTGGCGGCATTGGTTATGTGGGTATTGGTTATATAAAAGATGTAAAAGGGATAAAGACTTTAAAGATAAAGAACGAGAAAGACGGAAAATATTATTCTCCTTTTGATAAAGGAAATCTTAAAAATTATCCTCTTTCAAGACCGCTTTATCACATAGTTGATAGGGATTATCTGTTTTCTTCGGAAGGAAAAATCTTAAGGGATTTTATAAAATGGGAATTAGAAAAAGGGGATAAAATAATTGAAGAGGTCGGTTTTGTTCCTTTAGCCCAATCAGAAAAAGAAAAACTTTTAAAGGAGCTTTCTAAATAGTTATATTTAGTCTATAAGGTTTTAATTTTTATAAATTTATATTGACTTTTTAAAAGATTTTTATTAATATTATAGTTATGAAAAATTTTATATATTTAATTTTAATCTTTCTTTTAGGGATTTTTTGTGGCCAAAAAAAAGAGACAAAAAAGAAGGAAGTTGTAAAAATTGAAAAAAATTTAATTTTTTTGATTGCGCCCAAAGATTTTCGTGATGAAGAGTTTAAAATCCCTTATGACTATCTGACAAATTGGGGAGTAAAGATTACCGTTGTTTCGGCAGAAACTACCGAGGCAATTGGCATGCAGGGAATGAAAGTAAAGCCAGATATCTCTTTAGATAAACTTGATTATAAGAATTATGACGGTTTTGTCTTAATTGGCGGTGCGGGTTCGGTATTTTACTGGAATAATAAAAAAGTATGGGAAATTTGCCGGTATTTTAATGAAAATAAGAAACTTTTAGCAGCTATCTGTTTGGCACCAATTACTTTAGTAAAAAGTGGGGTTCTTTTTGAAAGAAAAGCAACTTGTTTTAAGGATAAGCGAGCATTAGAAGAATTCCAAAATGCCAATGTGGAATATCTGGATAAGGAAGTGGTCGTTGACAATAATATTATTACTGCTAACGGTCCCCAGGCAGCGGAAAAATTTGCTAAAGCGATATTAGATTATTTAAAAAAATACTAACCTTTTTTATTCTTATCTGATTTGAGGTGTGTGCTTCAAAGAGTAAAAGCTTGTGAATGTTATGTTGATAACCAATTATATTCCCGAATTGGCTACGGAATTTTAGTCTTTTTGGCAATTGGCGAAGAAGATAATGAAAATAAATGTGTCAAATTAGCCGAAAGAATTCCCCGGTTAAGAATCTTTGAAGACGAAAATGGCAAAATGAATTATTCTTTAGAAAAGATAAAGGGAGAAATAATGGTAATTCCCAATTTTACTCTTTATGGTGATTTGAAAAGTTCTTTGCGACCAGATTTCAGTAAAGCCGGGAAAAAAGAGAGAGCAAAAAGTTTATACGAAAGATTTGTTTTGGAATTGAAATATCAAGGGATAAAGGTTGCCGAAGGAGTTTTTGGGGCTAAAATGTTGGTTAAAATTGAAAATGATGGTCCGGTAACCTTTATTTTGGAGGAATAAAATGATTAGAAGTATGACTGGTATCGGTGAAGCCCATGGTTACGGAATAAATGTTGAGATAAAATCTTTTAACCATAAACATTTAGAATTGGCAATGAAAATCCCAGAAAGATTAAAAGGAGCCGAAGCCGAAATTAAAGAATGGATAAAAAATAGAATTAAAAGGGGTTATCTTCAGGTTTCAATAAATTTGGAAGAAAAACAAGCGGGAGTTGAAGAGTTTACTTATGATAAAGATTTAGTAGAAAATATTTTAAAGATTGGCAATCGTTTAAAAGAGAAGTATAATTTGAAAGGCGAAGTGGATATTAATTTTCTTCTTGCCTTTCCTGGCGTTTTAAAAGTGGAAAAGAAAGAACAAAATAATAAATTGTTGTTTGAAAATTTAAAAAAGGTTTTTAACAAAGCTTTAGCCAATCTCATTAGGATGCGGGAGAAAGAAGGAAGATTTATTGAGAAGGAGTTTAAAAGAAGAATCCGAAGGATTATTGGCTTAGTAAAGTTGATTGAGGAGCGAATTCCCAATAAGTTAAAGGAAAAAGAGAATAATTTGAAAGCCCGCTTGGACATTAATAATAATATGGATAATAATAAAAAAGAAGAGTTGAGACAGAAAATTTTGCAAGAAATTTCATTAATTCAAGAAAAGATTGATATTGCTGAGGAATGTAGTCGGCTGAATTCCCACGCGCAACTTTTCTTAAACACCTTGAAAGAAAAGGATGCTTCCGGAAGAAAGTTAGAATTTATTCTTTCCGAAATGATTAGAGAGTTAGAGACTTTATCGTCAAAAGCCCGAGATTTTTATATTTCGGAAAAGGTGATTTTAATAAAGGAAGAGGTTGATAAACTTCGGGAGCAGGTAAGAAATGTTGAGTAGCCAAATTTTTGTTTTGGTTGGTTTTTCGGGAAGCGGAAAATCTACTTTAATTAAAAATTTGTTGAAGACTGATGAAGAGCTTTTTTATTCGGTTTCCTTTACCACACGAAAAAAGCGAAAAGGAGAAAAAGAAGGCAAAGATTATCATTTTGTTTCTGAGGAGGAATTTAAGCGGTTAATAAAAAATCGTAAGATTTTAGAATGGACTTATACTTACGGCAATTATTACGGTACTCCTAAAGAACCTTTTTTAAAAGCCTTAAAAGAGGGGAAAAAAGTTATAATGGATTTAGATATTAATGGTGCGGAAAAGATTAAAAAACGTTTTAAAGAAAAAAGTAAAATAATTTTGGTATTACCGCCTTCTTTTTTAGTTTTAAAAGAGAGATTAAAGAAAAGAAAAGAAAAAGAAGCTTCTTTCCGACTGGAGAAGGACAAAAACCTTTGGCAGGCAGTTTTAAAAAAGAAAAAGATTTTTGATTATTATTTAGTTAATGACCATTTGAAAGAGGCAGTTGATAATTTAAAGGCAATTATTAAAGTGGAAGATTTAAAAACATTACCAAAAATTTTAAGGAGGTGAAAAATGGAAGACCTTCATATTCCCCAAGAAAAAATTCATATTGAAAAAGATGGTAAGAAATATAACAAATACGAGATAATTTTAGCCGCCAGTAAATTAGCAAGGAAATATTTAGAGTTGATTAGAGAAGGAAAAATGGAGCCCAAAGAAAATGTTTATCTCTATGCCTTGAGGCAGATTTTAAGCGGTGAGGTAAAGATTGAAAGAGAAGAATGATTTTAAAAGATAAGAAAATCCTCTTGGGCGTAAGCTCCAGTGTAGCTATCTATAAATCTTTGGAACTGGTAAGGCTTTTGAAAAAAGAAGGTGCCCAAGTGACCGTGGTGATGACCAAGAATGCTACCAAGTTAATCAGTCCTTTGCTTTTTTCGGCGGTCTCTTTGTGCCCAACATTTTTTCAGATGTTTGCTCCAGAAAAAAATTATCCGCATTTAGAATTAGTAAAAGATGTTAGCCTATTTCTTATTGCTCCCGCTACTGCTAATCTTATTTCTAAAATTGCTTGTGGAATTGCCGATGATTTGTTGACAACTATGGTTCTTTCTTGCACCTGTCCAATAGTAATTGCACCGGCAATGAATGTGAATATGTGGCAGAAGAAGATTGTTCAGAGAAATATTGAAAGGTTAAAAGCCGACGGCTTTTATATCATTGAACCGGAGGAAGGTGAATTGGGTTGTGGGGAAATCGGTAAAGGAAGGATGGCCGAGCCAGAAAGAATAATAAATTTTGTTAAAGCCCTTCTCTTAGAAAAGAGAAATTTTAAATTGGTAATTACCGGTGGCCGGACGGAAAGGGAAATTGATCAAATAAGAGTGGTTACTAATCGGGCCAGCGGTCTTTTAAGTGTGCTTTTAGCCGAAACAGCCTATCAATTGGGCTACGAAGTCACCTTGATTTTGGGAAGAAGTGAGTATTACCCTTCACTGCCAATAAAAGTAAAAAGAGCATTTACCAATGAAGAGATGCTAAAAGCAATAAAAGAAGAAATTGATAATAAGACAATTTTGATTATGAATGCGGCGCCAACCGATTATAAAGTGGAAAAGAGTTTTTCCTTTAAAGTAAAAGAAAAAGAGTTGACAATAAAGTTAATAAGAGATATTGACATTTTGAAAGAGTTGAAAAATGAAAATCTGCTTTTAAAAGTTGGTTTTTCCTGTGATAGCCAAGATTTTTTAGAAGAAGGGAAAAGAAAGTTGAAAGAAAAAGGTTTAGCAATCTGTGTGGTAAATCCAGCAGAGACGGTTAGCAGCGAGGAGATAAAAGCAACTCTGCTTTTTGAAAATGGTAAAAAGAAAGAATTAGCTAAAATGAGCAAAAAAGATTTTGCCCTTAAACTTCTGGAGGAGATTGAACTATGGTTGAAAGAGAAGCGCCCCACTCAATAGAGGTTGAAAAGGCTTTATTAGGCGCGATGCTGCTTGACCAAGAGACGATTCCAAAAGTTTTGGAATATGTTGACAAATCTTGTTTTTATTCTGAAAGTCACCAGATGATTTTTGATACGATTGTTAAGTTATTTGAGAAAAATATTGTGGTGGATATTATGACAGTAAGTGAAGAATTGGAAAGGCGGAATCTTTTAGAAAAGGTTGGTGGCAAAGAAGAGTTGCTTAATTTAGTAAATTCGGTTTTAACCACTGCGGGTGTGGAGGAATGGGCAAAGTTAATTTTAGAAAAAGCAATCAAAAGAAAATTGATCCAAATTGCTACCCAGATTATTAAGGAAACTTATGAAGATAAACTGCCGGTTGACGAACTTTTGGATAAAGCGGAATCAATGATTTTCTCCATTAAAGAAGCAAGAATTAGGAAAGGGTTTACTTCTTTAAAAGAAATTTTGAAAGAGACTTTAAAAGAAATTGAAGAGGCCTCCCAAAAGAAAAGGTTGTTAACCGGTTTAGAAACTGGTTTTTACAAACTTGATGAAATGACCTCAGGGATTCAAAACGGTGATTTGGTAATTATTGCTGGGCGTCCTTCAATGGGAAAAACTGCCTTTGCTCTAAATCTGGCGGTAAATGTCGCTGTAAGAAATCAGGTGCCGGTAGCTTTTTTTTCTTTGGAAATGTCAAAGGAACTGCTTATCCAAAGACTTATTTGTAGCGAAGCAAGGATTCCTTTGCGAGCTTTGCGAGCCGGTGCTTTAACTACCGATGCCTGGCGAAGGATTTCAGCGGTTTGTGGGCTTTTCTATGAAATTGAATTTCTTATTGATGACTCTCCCCGGTTATCGGTCTTGGATATCCGAGCAAAAGCCAGAAGATTAAAATCACAAGTACCCTTAGGAATGATAGTTATTGATTATTTACAATTGATTGAAGGAGTAAAAGAAAGTCGGAGTGCAGCTCGGCAAGAAATAATTTCGGAAATTTCTCGTTCCTTAAAAGCCTTGGCTAAAGAGTTAAATATTCCGGTTGTTTGTCTTTCTCAATTATCAAGAAGTCCGGAAAGGCGAGATCCTAAACGACCGGTTCCCCAATTGGCTGATTTGAGAGAATCGGGAGCAATTGAGCAAGATGCCGATTTAGTAATTCTTCTGTATCGGGATGAGTTTTATAATGAAAACAGTCCGGAAAAAGGGATGGCAAGGATAATTATTGCTAAACAAAGGAATGGACCAACTGGTCAATTTAAATTAGCTTTTATTAATGAATATATGAGGTTTGATAATCTAACTTTTGAAGAAGAGATTGAGCCCGAATGAGTTTTGTCTGTGGCAATTGTGGTTACGAAAGTTCTAAATGGTTAGGAAAATGTCCTTTGTGCGGTAGTTGGAATAGTTTTAGAGAAATGGAGATAAGTAAAGAAAGGCAAGCAAAAAAAGGGGTGTTAGTAAATTTAAAAGCGATAGAAGAAATTAGTGAGGAAAGATTAAAAAGCGAATTGGAAGAGTTTGATCGGGTTTTAGGAGGTGGTTTAGTAAAGGGTTCTTTGGTTTTGATTGGTGGTGAGCCGGGAATTGGTAAATCCACATTGAGTTTGCAAATTTCTTTAAGTTTGGCAGAAAGGGGCTACAAGATTTTATATGTATCGGGAGAAGAAAATCCAGCGCAAATTAAAATGAGATACAACCGGCTTACTTCTTTAAAAGATAGCCATGATAAAATTTACCTTTTATTTTCTTCCGATTTAGAAGAGATTTTAGAAAAAGCCGAGGTTTTAAAACCAGATGTTGTTATTATTGATTCTATTCAAACAATTGAAGATAAAAAAATTCCAGCGCTTGCCGGTTCAGTTACTCAAGTAAGAGAAGCCACATTATCGTTGTTAAATTTGGCCAAGAATAAAGGTATTCCCATAATTATAATAAGTCACGTAACTAAGCAAGGTTTAATAGCCGGTCCGAAGGCTTTAGAACATATTGTTGATGTGGTGCTTTATTTTGAAGGAGATGTGAATACTGATTACCGAATTTTAAGATGTGAAAAAAATCGTTTTGGTCCAGCTAACGAAATTGGAATTTTTGAAATGGCGACCAATGGTCTAAAAGAAGTAAAAAATCCAAATTTTCTTTTTTTACCCCATTTAAAAGAAGAAGTTTTTGGTTTAGCTTTTGTCCCTTTATGTGAAGGGCACAGGGTTATTGTTACGGAAATTCAATGTTTGGCAACCCCTACCTATTTTCCTTATCCGCAAAGGGTGGTGCAAGGTTTTGATTATAAAAAACTTGCTATTCTTTTATCAATATTAGATATTCAGGCTAATATTTCAACCGCCCATTATGATGTGTATCTAAATGTTGCTGGTTCTTTATGGATTAAAGAGAATGCTGGGGATTTAGGAATAATTTGTGCCGTTGCTTCGGCAGTTAAGAAAAATCCGATTAAGCAATTAACCTGTTTTTTAGGCGAAGTTGGTTTGTTGGGCGAGATAAGGCCGGTCTCCTTTGTTAACGAACGAATAAAAGAAGCCAAAAAACTTGGTTTCCAAAGAATTATTTTACCAAAAGAAAATACTATTAATTTTTTAAAGGGAAACGGAATAGAGATTATTCCGGTAAATTCTTTAAAAGAGGTTTTGGCGATTCTTAATTTTAGTTAGGAGGTGACTTATGTTTTTTAAAAAAGGAAGAAACATTATTATTGATTATAAAAGTTTAGAAGACGCCAGGATTTTGAATTTTTTAAAGTTAAACTTGCTTGATGGTAATATTTTGGTTTGTGAAGATATTTCCGAAATTGGTGATAAAAGCCTAATTTTGGAAAATTTAGAAAAGTTAAAGGCTCTTTTCCCTAAAAGGTTAAAAATTATTAAGGGAAAGTTTAACAGAGAAAAGCTTCACCAATTAGCAAAAAAAGATAATAGTTTAATTTTAACTGCCAATCCGGTTTTAAAAGATGAAGAAGGTAAAGTTAGGGTGGTGACAATTGATGATATCTACTCAGCAACTAAACCGATTTTTCTGCCCGGTTCAGTTATTAATGTAAAAATAATGAAAAAGGGAAAGGATGCCGATGAAGGTATCGGTTATTTAGACGGCGGAATAAAAGTAGTTGTTGATGGTGGAGCAAAATATGTGGGTAAAGAATTGGAATGCGAAGTGATTGGGACAATGGAAACACAGATTGGTAAGGTTGTTTTTGCCAAAATAAAATATAAGGAAATAAAATAATTGACATTATATAAAAAATGATTATTATTAAATTAATGAATAATTTAATTGGAGGTTATTATGAGTAAAAAAATAACTATCTTTTTTATTTTTTTAGTTTTAGTTTTCTCCGTTGGTTGTAAGAAAAATAAACCTCCGGAAATTCCCCAACTCTTTGGACCGACAAAGATTGGCGTCGGTGCCGAAGCCGAATATAAAGCAGTAGCTAAAGATCCTAATGAAGATGATATCCGTTACCATTTTTCTTGGGATGGTGAGAAAAAGAGTACCGACTTTTACAAATCAGGGGAGACGGCGAAAGTAACAATTGTTTTTCCTGAAGAAAAAAGTTACAATCTAAAGGTTCAGGCAGAAGATGCGAAAGGGGCTTTCTCCGATTGGTCAACTCCTTTGACAATTGAGGTTGTTGCCAATAAAAAACCTAACCGGCCCATCCTTACTGGTCCTAATACCGGTTTGATAAATGTTTATTACAAGTTTACTGCCACTGCTACTGATCCGGATAATGATAGTATTAGATACAAATTCCTTTGGGGAGATGGTCGAGAAAAGCTTACCGATTGGGTTGCCAGTGGAACCGCGGTTACGGAATCAATAAGTTATGCCGATACTGGAATATATAAAATTAAAGTTATTGCCCAAGATAATAAATTTGTCTGGTCCGATACTTCCGAACCAATTGAATTTCAAGTGAAAAAAGAATTGGGTCCTGGAGATATTCTTTTTATCTTCCAAGCGGAAGATGACATTTTAAGTTCACCAGCAATAACGGTTTATGGTGGCGATACCTTAGTTATTTTTGGAGATATGAGCGGGAATATCTACGCAATTAAAGCGAATAATGGAATTCAAAAATATAAAGGAAACAGTTTTATTAGTGGTGAAGGATTTGCTTCTTCTCCGGTTATTGGTCCTGACGGAGTGATTTATATTGGCAGTGAAGATGGCAGAATTTATGCCTTTAATCCTAATTTAACAAGAAAATGGGTCTATCCCGAGAGTGCCCAAGCTGGTTTAGGTACGATTACTGGAACTCCTGTTCTTTCAGCGGACGGCAGTAAATTGTTTGTTGGTTCTGATAATGATACGCTTTATTGTTTATCAACCGCTAATGGTGAGGTATTGTGGAAATTTAAGGCAATAGGCAGCATTGAAGGTTCTTGCATAATGGATAACGAAGGAAATATCTATTTTGGTGAAAGTGATAGTGGCTATTTCTACAAACTTTCTCCAAACGGCGAGAGTCTCTGGAGTAGATATCTTGGTGCACCAATTAATGGTCAAGGTGCTATCGGTAATAATTTGGTCTATGTAGCAGTGGCTGGCAAGATTTATGCTTTATCTTTTGGTGGAGAAATCGTTTACAGTGCTGCTTTTATTGATACTACTGCTGAGGTATTTGGTGGCCCGGTGATTGGTTGGGATGGAAAGGTAATAGTTGCCCAAGAAGACGAACGAATTGAGGTTTTTGAACCTAATTTAACAAGAATTTATTATTATGAGAAAATCCCGGCTTTAAAATCAACACCTTGTTTAGCCGGCAACGAAACGAAAGTGCTTTATATTAATAATGATGCAGGTATTCTTTATGCTATTGACCCGTTAACTGAAAATGGTAGAGAATACTTTACTTTGACTCTTACACCACCTTCTTTGAAATTACAAGCGGATTTCATTAGTTCACCAGTAGTAGGAGATAACGGGGTTGTTTATGTAGGCTATGAGAATTATCTTTTCGCCGTTATCGGCTACGACCGTTTGCCTTTGGCTAACACTCCTTGGCCAATGTTCCAGCACGACCCAAAACATACTGGGAGAGCTGGTGGTAAAAGATAAAACCTTGTAAGTAAAAATATAAGGAAAAGGCGGGTGGAGGCTTACTTCACCCGCCTTTTAATTTTATGAAAAAAATAATCTTTTTTATATTTATCCTACCAATATATCTTTTTTCATTAACTTTTGTTGTTCTCGGAAAGGCTAGCGAAGAAAAGGAGAGCGAAAATTTTAAAAAAATAATTGAAGAAATTAGCATTCTAAAACCTGATTTTGTAATTCAACTTGGCGATTTAATAAAAATTATTAAAGGCGATAGCTTAAAGATTATAAAAGAATGGGAGAAAACTTTAAGAATATTAAAAAAAGCTAATACTAAAATTTATTTTGTGCCGGGTGAGAATGAGATTTCTTCGGAGATTTCGAAAAAAATTTACTTATCTTTAATTGGTAAGCCTTACTATTCTTTTTCTTTTGATAATGCCCATTTTGTTATCTTAAATATTTCTCAAAAGTGTTCATTAGAAGAATTACCAAACGCAATGATTGATTGGTTGGAAAAAGATTTGGCAACTCATAAAAAATATAAATGGAAATTTGTTTTTTTTCATTATCCTTTATGGCGTTATGAGTACGAAAAGAAAAAATTGAAAGATTTTTATCTCCACCAAATTTTTAAAAAATATAAAGTAAATTATGTCTTTTCCGGGCACGAACAATTTTCTGCTTATCTTTTTTATGACAGTATTCATTATTTTCAAGTAGGTTCGGCTTTTAACAAAAACAATGAATTTCCGCATTATTTTTTTATAAAAGTTGATAAAGAGGAAGTAAATGTTTGCCTCATTAAACCCGGAGCAATTTTTTCTAAAGAGAAAATTCTTTTGGAAAAACTTATTTCCTTAAAAAGATTTAAAAAAGAAGGAATAAAACTTTCTTCTTTCCTCTTAAATGAAGAAAAAGAAACCGATACCATTTTCCTTTACTTATCTAATCCCTTTTTATCCAAAATAAAAGGAAAATTCTTTTGGGAATATAACGAAAATTATTCTTTTGATAGTGATAAAGGTAATTTTCTTTTAGAAAGTAAGGGTGAAGGTAGATATCAATTTTTAGTAAAAATAAAAAATCCTTACGAAATTTATCCTTTGCCTAAACTCCATTTACATTTTAATTGTAACGGTGAAGAGGATAGCGTAATAGTTATCTTACCAATAAAAAAAGAGATAAAATTAAAAAAAGGAGAATATTATCTATTAGAAAATTTTACTAAAGAAGATGGCAATAGAGCTGATTTAGATGCAAAAATTTTTATTAGTTATGACCAAGAAAATTTTTATCTTAACCTGGAAAATAAAAATTCCTTTGACTCCTTAGCTTTATATTTTGCTAAAAAGCCTGATTCCCTTATAGAGATTGTGGCTACTAAAGATAAAAAATTGATTTTCTATCAAATTCGCCAGTCAGCCGAAGGAATAAAAAGGGTTCAAAAAAAAGAAAAAAAATGGCAAGAAGAAATAAAAATTTCCTTAAAAGAAATACTTTTTATAAATACTACTTATTTTAACATTAAATTTTATAAAAAAGAAGAAACTTATTATTTAAAAGTTCCCTTTGAATTTGATACTAAAGATTGGTACCAGATACATTTTGACATTTAAAAATTTTGGGCTTATAATTAACTATGATTTTTTATCTCTTTTTAATTAATCTTACTTTAACCTCGCAAGTTAATTCGGTTATTATTTATCCCCATTACGCTGTTATCTTTCGGAAGGCAAAAATCTATTTAGCTAAAAAAGAAATTTTAACCTTTGCTGGTCTTTCGGGGTTTTTAGAAGATAATTCGGTAAAGATAAAAAGTAAGGATTTAAAAATCGGCGAAGTTAATATAAAGAAAGGTTATTTAGAGGAACCTCCTTTAAGGGTAAGAGAATTGGAAAGCGCGATAAAACGATTGGAAGATAAGCTAAAGAATTGGGAGAACGAAAAACTGGTTATTAAAAGTGAAGAAGAATTTTTGTCTTCAATAAAATTAGCATCACCCGAAATTATCTCCAAGGAACTTTTAATGGGAAAAATTTCTCCCGAAAGCTGGGAGAAGGCATTGGCTTTTTTGGCAACCAAATTAGCTGATTTAAAAAGAAGAAATCTTCTATTAGAAGATTCTTTAAACGAAACAAAAAAACAATTAGCAGCCTTAAAAAATGAGCTTCAAGATATTAAAGCACTTATTGAGAATAAAAAAGAAGTAACTTTTGAAGCAATTCCCGAAAAAGTTGGTGAATACGAAATTGAATTGAGTTATAATATCCCTAATGCCGTCACCTTTTCTCCCTATTACGAAATAAACGCTGATGACAATTTTGTTAGTTTTAATTATTATGCCAAAATTTACCAAAAGACCGGTGAGGACTGGGAAAATACTATGGTTTCCTTAAATACCGCAAAAATTTTGCCAATTACTATCGCCCCGGAAATTACTCCTTACTACGTAGATTTTGAGAAACCCATTTATGAAAAAAGAATCCCCGCAGAAAAAATGGAATTAAAGGAAGCTCCCCTTTTAGCCGAAAAAGAAGAAGTTAAAGCTTTCGAAACCGGTATTTCTTTAGAATATCTTTTGCCTCAGCGGATAAGTTTAAAAAGTGGTGAAGAGAAAAAATTCTTGATAAAAAGGGTAAACTTGCCAGCAGAGTTTGAATATTTTATCTATCCCCGAAAGGATAATAATGCCTATTTGCAAGCTAAAATTTTCAATAATTCCGATTTGGTTTTTTTAAGTGGCGAAGCTTTAACCTATATTAAAAATAATTATACCGGAAAGACTTTAATGAAAAATATTGCACCTAATGAAACTTTGCAATTGGATTTTGGTATTGACGAAAGGATAAAAGTGGAAAGAAAATTAATAAAATATTTGATAAAAAAAGAAGGGGTTTTTGATAAAAAAGAAAAGCAAGAATTTAATTACCAAACAAAGATTGAAAACTATTCTTTAAAAGAAAGGAAGTTAAAGATAGTTGAACAGCTGCCTATTTCCCAAAATGAAGAAATAAAAGTGAAATTAATAAAAATTGACCCCAAGCCAAATTTAATCAACGAAAATCTTGGTACTTTCACCTATTATAAAAATTTAAAACCTAACGAAAAATTTATCATCAATCTTTCTTATTCCGTTGAATATCCGACCGGTTATAAAATTATCTTTTATTGATTTGAATAATAAAATTGTTTATAATTTTTTATGGAAAAATATAAAGTTCCTCACGAAAAACTGAGGCTTTGGATTAATGAGAAAGATTTGAAATTTTCTTCTACTAAAGATTTAACTTGTTGTCAAGATATTGTGGGTCAGGAAAGAGCAGTGGAAGCATTAAAATTGGGTTTAGAAATAAAGGCTTCCGGTTATAATATTTTTGTTACCGGACCAGTTGGTACCGGTCGGACAACGACCGTTAAATATCTTTTAGAAACCTTAGAAAAATCAATGGAAACTCCTAATGATAAATGTTATGTGAATAATTTTAAAAATCCTGACCAGCCAAGATTGATATCCTTGCCTGCCGGAATGGGCAGGATTTTCAAAAATAGCATGGATGAGCTGATTGAATATTTAAAAAGAAATATTCCTTTGGTTTTGGAAAGCGATGCCTACCAAAAGAAAAGACAACTAATTATTGATGAATTTAAAGAGAAAAGCAACCGGATGGTTTTAGAATTTGAAAAGAAAGTAAGCAAAGAGGGTTTTGCTTTACAACAGCCGGCACCGATGGTAAAACCAGAAATTGTCTATCTGATTGAAAACAATCCGGTTAAAATTTCCGACTTGCTTTTTGCCGTTGAAGAAGGAAAAATGTCAAGGCAAGAATACGAAACGATAAAAGAGAAAGCCCAAGCCTTAACCGATGAGCTTAATAATCTTTTTAAAGAGATAAGAAACTTAGAAAAAGAAACGAGAGAAAAATTAGCCAATTTAGACAAAGAAACAGTAAGGCCTATTTTAGAAGAAAGATTAAACGAAATAAGAGAGAAATTAAAGAACGAAAAAGTTAATGAATATTTAAAAGAAGTTGAGCAAGCAATTTTGGATGATATCACCATCTTTAAAAAAGAAAAAAAAGAAGAAGAAGCGCCTTTTCCTTTTATAAAGGATATTATTTCGGTTGACCCCTATTTAGAATTTCGAGTAAATCTTTTAGTTGATAATGCGGAAGAGATTGGGGCACCGATAATTTTTGAAAACACTCCAACTTTCAAAAATCTTTTCGGCACCATTGAAAAAGTCTGGGATGCTCGTGGTCAATGGCGGACCGATTTTACCAAAATCAAAGCTGGTTCTTTAGTAAAAGCGGATGGGGGCTTTTTGGTGTTAAATGCTTTAGATGTTCTTTTAGAAGGAACTTGGTATGCTTTAAAGAGATGTTTAAGAACGAGAAAGGTTGATATTACTGCTTATGACCCCTATTCCCTTTTTGGTGTTACTGCTTTAAAGCCAGAACCGATTGATATCAATGTGAAAGTGATAATGATTGGTGATGCCTTTTTGTATACCCTTCTGGCAACCTACGATGAAGATTTTAAAAAGATTTTCAAAGTGCGGGCTGATTTTGACTGGACAATGAATTTAAAAGAAGAGACAATTAGAGAATATGCCAATGTGGTGAGAACAATTGTGGAAAAAGAAAATCTTAAACATTTTTCCGCTTCGGCAATTGCGAAACTGGTTGAATACGGAATAAGATTGGGCGGTAGAAAAAATAAATTATCTACCCGTTTTGGAATAATTACCGATATCTTAAAAGAAGCCAATTACTGGGCAGAAAAAGATAATTCCGAGTTAGTTTTAGACAAACACATAACTAAGGCGATTGAGATGCGTGATTATCGGGCTAAATTAATAGAAGAAAAAATTCAAGAGATGATTGATGAGGGGTTATTATTAATTGATACTGAAGGGAAAGTAGTTGGTCAGATAAATGGGCTTTCTATTTATGATACTGGTGAATATATGTTTGGTCGACCAACAAGGATAACTGCTAAGGTGGCGGTAGGAACTAAAGGAATTATCAATATTGAAAGGGAAGCCCAATTATCGGGGAAAATCCATGATAAGGGAGTTTTAATTCTTTCCGGTTATTTGATGTCTAAATATGCCCAAGAATTTCCAATTGTGATGAATGCTTCTATCTGCTTTGAACAGAGTTATGGTGGTGTGGAAGGTGATTCGGCTTCTTCAGCGGAACTTTTTGCTTTAATTTCGGCAATTGGTAATATTCCTTTGCGGCAAGATATTGCGGTTACTGGTTCGGTAAATCAAAAAGGAGAGATTCAAGCAATTGGTGGCGTTAATGAAAAAATTGAAGGCTTTTTTGAAGTTTGTAAAAAGAAAGGTTTCACTGGTACTCAAGGAGTAATAATTCCGGAAAGTAATGTGGACGATTTGATGTTAAAAGAAGAGGTCTGTGACGCAGTAAAGAAAGGGCTTTTTCATATTTACGCAATAAAAAATGTTGATGAGGGGCTTGAGATTTTAACCGAAATGAAAGCCGAAGAGGTTCATAAAATTGTGAAAGAAAGATTGAAAGAACTTGCTGAAAATTATAAAAAATTTGCCGCCAAAGAAGAGAAAGAATAAATTCGGGGTAAGATAAAGCCATTATTTTCGTTATAATATATATGAACGGAAATAAAAAAGAAAGGCTTAAAGATTTTAAAGAAAAATTTAAAAAATATATTTATAAAAGTTTTGATTTTCAAGCTTCCGAGATATCCGTCCCCAGGAGAGTTTAGAGAATAGTTCCCTAATAATTTAACACCAACTTCTTTATAGTTAAACTCTTTTAAAATAACCGCATCCAATTAAGGGGTCTATAACTCCTTTAATTAGAAAAGAAAATTTTCTCTTGAATTTTAGTCCAAAAATATTAAAATTTTTGTTATGGGAAAAAGATTTATAGGTTATTTTAGTGTAAAGAGGTATGTAAATAGGGAGCAAGGGAGGGCTAATAGTGGAGGGGTTATTAAGAGTAATACTGTATCCTTTACGAAGGGGTTGACCAAACCGGGCAAGAATG
>Ga0197143_1000713_pt1 | contig 32544 bp, 40 predicted proteins | sample GBS70_MetaG_FD_148603 | JGI IMG/M metagenome (GOLD analysis project Ga0197143, IMG submission 148603) | Sediment microbial communities from Great Boiling Springs, Gerlach, Nevada, United States - GBS 70_MetaG | ecosystem: Environmental > Aquatic > Thermal springs > Hot (42-90C) > Sediment... | reverse complement strand
TCTACGATAGCTCAAACCCTTCAGTAGACGATTTCAGCGACAGACCGTTTACCATCGAAAAACCAACTCCTCCCCGTCCAGCAGTTAAAGTTCTCGTTCCAAATGGAGGAGAGAAATGGAAGGTTGGAGAAACTTATGAAATAAAGTGGGAAAGTTCCAATGTAGAAAAAGTGGATATTGAACTTTTTGCTGCAGGAGCGAAAAAAGCGACTATTGCTACTCAGGTTTCTGCAGCAGAAGGAGTTTATAAATGGACTATTCCTTCATCAGTTCAAGCTGGTAGGAATTACAAAGTGAAAATCTACGATAGCTCAAACCCTTCAGTAGACGATTTCAGCGACAGACCGTTTACCATCGAAAAACCAACTCCTCCCCGTCCAGCAGTTAAAGTTCTCGTTCCAAATGGAGGAGAGAAATGGAAGGTTGGAGAAACTTATGAAATAAAGTGGGAAAGTTCCAATGTAGAAAAAGTGGATATTGAACTTTTTGCTGCAGGAGCGAAAAAAGCGACTATTGCTACTCAGGTTTCTGCAGCAGAAGGAGTTTATAAATGGACTATTCCTTCAATTGTTGCTCCAAGGAAAGATTATAAAGTTAAGATCTATGATAGTTCACAACCTTCAGTTTACGATTTAAGTGATAAAGTGTTTATCATTGAAAAACCAACTCCACCGTAAATTTTAGGAATTTCTCACATTTTAAGCTATAAGCTATTGCTCTTGACAAGAGAGAAAATTTTGTGTACTAAAAGAACAGGAGGAAAACTTTCCCCATAAGGAGGTGAGAATCAGTGAGGTTCTTTAAAAAGAAGCTCCTGTGTGGAATAGGCGTTGGTGTGTCTCTTTTTCTCGCCGGGTGTGCACCACTTTGGTGTCTCTTTTTTAATCATCCCCCAGTGTGTGATTTTACTTTTTATCCCCAAAATCCCTTGGTTGGCGAAATAATTACTTTCACCTCTCTGGCAACTGATCCGGACAATAACATAGATCTATTTTTCTGGGACTATGGAGATGGCATTGTTGACTCAGGAAAGCAAGTTAGGCATATCTACGGCTATCCTGGAACTTTTAAAGTGGTTCATCAGGTAAAGGATAAATGTGGTCTCATCTCTGAGAAAAGCCTGTATTTAACAGTGCGACCCGCAGAACTTTTAATTAATATAGAGGGTGAGACCATTGTCGGAGAAACGCTTAAATTCACTCTCTCTTTCTCTGGAGAAGCGTTAAGCTATGAATGGGATTTTGGGGACGGAGAACAAGGATATGGAAACCCCGTTTATCACAGTTATCGCTGCTGGGGACTATATACAGTGACGGTGAAAGTGACAACTCCTGGAGGGAGAATTTCTACTTCCAGAGATGTTGATATTAGTGGCATTGGTTTGCCCCCAATTGCTCACATTAATTGGGAGATAGACGAATATCATATTCTTCGGGCAACTGCGAGTGCTCGCGACAATGACATTTTGTGTCTCGGCGGTCCCCCTTGGACTTGTTGTATTGTAGAATATAGCTGGCATCTCTTTTTATATGATGAGTTACTTATCACTACCTTTGGTCAAACCTTTGAGTACTTTCTTGCAGGAGAAGGCCTCTATACTTTAATTCTTACTGTATGGGATGATGAATGGCAAGAAGGATATGACTGGATCGAGTTTGAGTGGCCAGGGCCCATTTATTAGGGCCCTTTTTTCTTTACTGAAGCTTTTGTAAAATTTTTATTTCAATATGCCTGTAGAAAGATCAGTAGGAGGCGTTGTTTTTTTTGAAGAAAAAGGGACAATTTTTTACCTTTTGCTTTGCTATCCAGCTCTTTCTCATCGGGCAAAAAAAGATTATTGGGATTTTCCCAAGGGGCATGTTGAAAAAGGAGAAGATGAGATTCAGACCTTAAAAAGAGAGATATTTGAGGAAACAGGGCTTCAGGAAAAAGAGATCGAGATTGTCGAAAATTTTAAAGAGACAATAAAATATTTTTTTAAATTTAAAAACGAAAACATTTTAAAATTTGTCACTTTCTATTTGGTAAGGGCAAAATCAAAAAATGTTAAAATTTCCTCTGAACATAAAGACTTTGCTTGGCTTCCTTTTAAAAAAGCTTTTTCAAAAATAACGTTTCAAAATTCAAAAGAGGTTTTAAGAAAAGCTAATGAATTTTTAAAAAAATTGACACAATAAATTAATTTTTCTATACTTATCTTTCTTAGTTAAACTACGATTTTAAACTAGTTGCGGGTGTAGCACAACGGCTAGTGCGCTTGCTTCCCAAGCAAGAGACGAGGGTTCGACTCCCTTCACCCGCTAAAAGATTTTTATGGTAACCTTCAGACAACTTTTAAAAAATCCAAGAAGAACCAGAAAACCAAAGCCAAAAGCGCCGGCTTTAACTTTTGGTTTTAATTACCTTAAAATGAAGCCAGTTTTTTATCCCTCTCCATTTAAAAAAGGGGTTTGTCTTAAAGTTTTCACCACCACTCCCAAAAAACCAAATTCGGCACTGAGAAAGGTTGCCAAAGTTAAACTTTCCAATGGAATGGTGGTCACTGCTTATATTCCAGGAGAGGGACATAATCTTCAAGAGAGATCTATTGTTTTAATTAGAGGAGGGAGAGTTAAAGATTTGCCTGGAGTGAGATATCATATTGTTCGAGGAGTTTACGACACTGCCGGAGTTGAAGGAAGAAGGAAAAAGAGATCAAAATATGGAGCAAAAAAAGAAGAAGGAAAACCCAAAGAAACTGCCTAAAGTTTTATGAAAAAATACAAACCAAGAGAAATAAAACCTGATCCTAAATTTAAAAACACCCAAGTAGCAAAATTTATTAATTACGTAATGAGAAATGGTAAAAAATCATTAGCTCAAAGGATTGTCTATTCAGCTTTTGAAATAGTTAAAGAAAAAACTAAGAGAGACCCACTTGAAGTTTTTTTCGAAGCAGTCAAAAATGCTTCACCTTTAATGGAAACAAGACCCAAAAGAGTTGGTGGAGCCACTTATCAAGTTCCTTATCCAGTTTCCGAAAAAAGACAGAAAACTTTAGCGATGAAGTGGATAATCGAAAGCGCTAAAGCTAAAAAAGGAAAGCCAATGGAGGAAAAACTTGCTGAAGAAATCGTTCTTGCTTCAAAAGGTAGTGGCGGAGCAGTAAAAAAACGAATTGATACTGAAAAGATGGCCGAAGCAAATAAAGCTTTTGCTCACTTAGCAAATCTTTGAAACAAATTTATTCTCCTAAAAAACCTTTATGGCGGAAATTCCACTTGAGCGCCTCAGAAATATCGGTTTTATTGCCCATATAGATGCGGGTAAGACAACAACTACCGAATGCGTTTTGTTTTACACCGGAATTTCTCACAAAATTGGAAGTGTTGATGAAGGCACTGCGATCATGGACTGGATGGAACAGGAAAAAGAAAGGGGCATCACAATTACTGCGGCAGCAACTAGTTGTTATTGGGTACCAACTTACTTAAAGTTTGAAAAAGAAACAAGAGAAGTGCGGGAAAAAAATGAGTATCAGATCAACATCATCGATACTCCAGGACACATTGATTTTACTGCAGAAGTTCAAAGATCGCTTAGAGTTTTAGATGGGGCGGTAGTAATCTTTGATGGTACTGCTGGAGTTGAACCTCAATCAGAAACTGTTTGGCATCAAGCAGATAGATTTAAAGTACCAAGACTTTGTTTTATAAATAAGATGGACAAACTTGGAGCCGATTTTTTTGCCAGTTTGCGATCAATTGAAGAAAGGCTTACAAAAAATATTCTGCCCCTTCAACTTCCAATTGGGAAAGAAAAAGAGTTTAAAGGAGTGGTTGATCTTTTAACAAATAAAGCATTTTATTTTGAGGGAAATTATGGAGAACATGTTATTGAAAAAGAAGTACCAGAGGAAATGAAAGAGGAAGTAAAAAAGTGGAGAAAAATTGTATTAGAAAAAATCGTTGAGAAAGACGAGAAACTCCTTGAAGATTATCTTGCAGAAAAAGAAATTTCCCTTTCTTTAATAAAAAAAGTCTTAAGAAAAGCTACAATTGAATTTAAGCTTGTTCCGGTACTTTGTGGTTCCTCACTAAAAAAGAAAGGAATTCAACTTTTGCTTGATGCAATTTGCGATTATTTACCAAGTCCTTTAGATCTTCCTCCTGTGGAAGGAATAAATCCCAAAACTCACCAAAATGAGAAACGTTTTCCTAAAAAAGATGAACCATTTTGTGCCTTAGTTTTCAAATCGATGATAGATCCTTTTGTTGGCGAGCTGACTTATTTTAGAGTTTACTCTGGTGAACTCCCGAGAGGTGTGTATGTTTTAAACTCTTCCAATTTTAAGAAGGAAAGAATTGGAAGACTTTTAAGAGTTCATGCTGATGAACGAATAGAGATTGAAAAAATTTCCGCTGGTGGAATCGCAGCGACTGTTGGTTTAAAAGAAACTACCACTGGCGATACATTATGTGACCTAGACCACCCAATAGTTCTTGAAAGGATTGAGTTTCCAGAGCCGGTAATTTTCATGAGAATTGAAGCTAAAACAAGAGCTGATGAGGAAAAGCTCACCAAAGCTTTAAAACATTTTACCCAAGAAGATCCAACCTTTAAAATGAAATATGATTCTGAAACCGGGCAAACTTTAATTGGAGGAATGGGGGAACTTCATCTTGAAATTATTATTGATAGATTAAAAAGAGAATTTGGTCTTGAAGTTAACGTTGGAAAGCCACAAGTAGCTTATAAAGAAACAATTACTCAAGTAGCTCAGGCAGAAGGAAAATACATTAGACAGTCTGGCGGAAGAGGGCAATATGGACATGTAGTTATTGAAGTTGCTCCAAACGAACGGGGTAAGGGTTTTGAGTTTATCGACAAAATTAAAGGAGGGATTATCCCAAAAGAATTCATTCCCGCGGTAGAAACTGGAGTTAAAGAAGCTCTGCAAAAAGGAGTTTTAGCCGGATATCCATTAACTGATATCAAGGTTACTCTTTTTGATGGGAGTTTCCATGTGGTTGATTCTTCAGATTTTGCTTTTCAAATTGCTGGGTCAATTGCTTTAGTCGAAGCTGCCAAAAAAGCAAAGCCAATTTTACTTGAGCCTATTATGAGGATTGAGGTTCGTACTCCTGAAGAATTTTTAGGCGATGTCGTTGGAGATTTAGGTGCCAGGCGTGCTAAGATTCAAAGAACTTACCCTGTTGCTATGCTTACAGCAATTGAAGCATTTGTTCCTTTAGCTGAGATGTTTGGCTATGCAACCACTTTAAGATCGCTAACTCAGGGAAGAGGCACATTTACAATGGAATTTGACCACTATGAACCCGTACCCCAAAATATTACTCAAAAAATCATAGAAGGTAAATCTGGTTAAATAGTCTTGACTTACCTATTTTTTGGGGTAAAATTATAAACATAAGGTCAAAGAAATTTAAAAATTTATGGCCGAGAAACCAAAATTTGAAAGAAAAAAACCACACGTAAACGTGGGAACAATTGGCCATGTTGATCATGGAAAAACAACTTTAACCGCGGCAATTTTAAGAGCTTGTAAACTTAAAGGTTGGACAGCAAGCGATAAGACCGTTGATCAAATTGATGCAGCACCCGAAGAAAGAGAAAGAGGACTTACAATCAATATTTCTCATCTCGAGTACGAAACTGATAAAAGGCATTATGCCCATATAGACTGCCCAGGACATGCAGACTATGTCAAAAACATGATTACTGGAGCTGCCCAGATGGATGGAGCAATTCTAGTTGTTTCAGCTCCTGATGGTCCAATGCCACAGACGCGAGAACACCTCCTTTTAGCTAAACAAGTTGGTATTGGGCACATTGTTGTGGCTCTAAACAAAGTTGATCAGGTTGAAGACCAAGAGCTTATTGGACTTGTTGAAGAAGAAATAAGAGAGCTTTTGCAAAAATACAATTTTGATAGAAATGCTCCAATAATCAGACTTTCAGCTCTTAAAGCCCTTTCGGCAAATTCTCCAGATGATGAAGCGGTAAAGCCAATTTATGAACTCTTAAAAACGCTTGATGAGTACATCCCTGAACCAAAAAGAGAGTTGGACAAGCCGTTTTTAATGGCTGTTGAAGATGTTTTCTCAATTGCTGGAAGAGGAACAGTGGCTACCGGTAGAGTGGAGAGAGGGAGAGTAAGGATGAACGATGAAGTAGAACTTGTAGGGCTTAAACCCACAAAGAAGACAACTGTTATTGGAATTGAAATGTTCAATAAAACCCTTGATGAAGGAATTGCTGGAGATAATATTGGAGTTCTTTTGAGAGGACTCAAGAAGGAAGAAGTTTTAAGAGGACAAGTTTTAGCTGCACCGGGCACTGTCTTGCCTCATACCGAATTTAAAGCTCAGGTTTATGTTTTAACCAAGGAAGAAGGTGGAAGGCACACACCCTTCTTTTCAGGCTACAAGCCTCAATTTTATTTCAGAACTGCAGACGTTACAGGAGAGGTGATTTTGCCTCAGGGTACAGAAATGGTGATGCCCGGTGATAATATAGAACTTACAGTGAAACTTATTGAACCAGTAGCCATTGAAGAAAAACAAAGATTTGCAATCAGAGAGGGCGGAAAAACAATTGGTGCCGGTATAGTCACCGAGATCATTAAATGATGCAAAAAAGAGAGGAAGCTTCTTTTAAAATTAGAATAAAAATTAAAGCTTACGATTCGAAGCTTGCTGATAGCTCGGCAGAGCAGATTATCCAAGCAGTTTTAAGAAGAGGAGGAGAGGTTAAGGGTCCAATTCCCTTGCCCACGGAGGTAAAAAGATTTACTGCATTGCGCTCCACTTTTGTCCATAAAGATTCGCGAGAGCAGTTTGAGATGAGGATTCATAAAAGATTGATTGATATTCTAAACCCAAACCCTCAAATAATCGATGCACTTCAAAACATCAATTTGCCAAGTGGAGTGGAAGTGGAGATTAAAATGTAACACTTACTTTTGAAGATCCACCTTTAAGCTAGCTTGGATTAAAGATTTTCTAAGTTCTGTGGTTTTGGAAAAGACTGGGCTTCCTCCCAGTTTTTTTATTAATAAAATAATTTCCATGAAATTTATTCTTGGTAAAAAAATTGAAATGTCAAAAATTTTTAATGAAAAAGGAGAAGCGATTCCGGTAACTTTAGTTAAGGCGGGACCCTGTTTCGTTACGCAGATTAAAACCTTGAAAACTGATGGTTATAGTGCAGTGCAGATTGGATTTGAGAGAAAAACTAAAAATATCAAAAAAACCGAAAAAGGAAAAGAATTTAAGTATTTAAGAGAGTTTAGAGTAGAAGATCCCTCAAACTTCAAGGTGGGACAGGAGATAAATGTGTCTATTTTCAAAGAAGGAGATAAAGTAAAAGTTACTGGGATTTCAAAAGGAAAGGGTTTTCAAGGAGTGGTTAAGCGTTGGGGATTTAGTGGAGCTCCAAAAACCCACGGAACAAAACATACCCATAGAGCTCCAGGATCAATTGGTAGAATTGTCCCGCCAAAAGTTCTTAAAGGTACAAAGATGGCGGGAAGAGCAGGAGGAAAGAAAGTCACTATTAAAAATTTAGAAATAGTTAAAGTTGACCCAAAAGAAAATATTTTAGCAATTAAAGGAGCTATCCCAGGAGCAAGAGGTAGTTTGGTGAAAATTCAAGCCAAGTAAAAATTTTTTATGAAAGTACCATTTTACAATCAAGAAGGCAAGAAAATAGGAGAAATAGAGTTAAATGAAGAAGTATTTGGGCAGAAGTTAAACCCTGATTTAGTACACCAAGCGGTGATGTATTATTTATCTCGAAGAAGAAAACCAATCGCAAAAACAAAAGATAGATCAGAAGTAAGAGGAGGAGGAAGGAAGCCCTGGCCACAAAAGGAAACTGGAAGAGCAAGACATGGATCCATTCGCTCTCCGCTTTGGCGCCATGGTGGTGTCACTTTTGGTCCCACTCCCCAGAAAAAATACCAAAAAAAGCTTCCCCAAAAAATGAAAATTAAAGCTTTAAAAATGGTGCTCTCACAAAAATTAAAAGACAACGAAATAATTATTGTTGATAAATTAAATATTAAAGAGCCGAAAACAAAACTTGCAAAAAAGATACTTGAAAATTTGGCAACGATTCAAAAAGATATTTTAAAAAAACGTGTTGGATTCATTTTGGCCGAGGCTCGAAAATCACTCTTGAGATGCATTAAAAATTTGTCAAACGTAGCTACACTGCCTTTTCATTCAGTTAATCTTATATTTTTGCTTGAGAACAAGTTTATTGTAGTTGAAAAAGAGGCAATTGAAAGAATTACTCAAAAATTAATTTCGAAAAAATAACCTTATGAAGGAAGAAATTTTGGCAGGAGATTTTGAAATTATAAAAAAACCAATAATTACTGAAAAAAGCACAGAACTTTCAAAAAAAGGAAAATATATTTTTGAAGTTGCAAAAAAAGCAACTAAAACCGAGATCAAGAAAGCTATTGAAAGGATTTACCAAGTAAAAGTTGAGAAGGTAAATGTTTTAAAAAGGCCAGGCAAAAAGAGGGTTTTGGGACGAAAAGAGGGTAAAACTCCTGACACAAAGAGAGCGATAGTTACTTTAGCCTCAGGCCAAAAAATTGAAATTTTTTAATAAATATGGGAAAAAAAATTATTCTTTCACCTGATTTAAAAAGCTTGACCAAAAAAGAGCCTGAAAAGAGCTTGCTTTTGCCTTATAAACAAAGTGCAGGTAGAAGTAAAGGGCAAATTACTGTTCGCTTTCGCGGAGGAGGAACGAAAAAACGTTTAAGAAAAGTTGATTTTGGAGAGGAAAAGATTAACATTCCGGCAAAGGTTGAAGCAATAGAATACGATCCATTAAGAACTGCATTTTTGATGCTCCTTTGCTATCGTGATGGTGATAGAAGATACCGATTGGCTCCACATGGAATAAAAGTTGGAGATGAAATAATTTGTCAAGAAAAGGCTCCTCTAAAAATTGGCAATAGACTTAAGCTAAAATATATTCCAGTAGGAACGCAAGTTTTTGAAGTAGAGCTTACGCCAGGAAAAGGAGGAAAAATTGTAAGAAGTGCTGGAAGTTACGCTCAGGTTACTTCAAAAGATGAAGGATATGTTGAACTTCTTTTGCCATCTAAGGAAATTAGGAAAGTTCCCGAAGATTGTTTCGCAACTATAGGACAAGTTTCAAACCCCGGACATCAAATTGAAATAATAGGCAAAGCTGGAAGGGTAAGACTTAAGGGAAGAAAACCAAGAGTTAGAGGTTCAGCGATGAATCCTCCTGATCATCCTCATGGTGGTGGAGAAGGAAAGACTCCAATTGGGCTTAAACATCCTAAAACTCCTTGGGGAAAGCCCGCAAGAGGAGTTAAAACGAGAAAAAGAAAAAAATGGTCAAATAAATTTATTGTTAAAAGGAGAAAATAAAACTTATGGGAAGGTCGCTTAAAAAAGGAATTTTTGTTGATCCAAAACTTTTGAAAAAAATAAGAAAGATGAGAGAGACAAAAAAAATAGAGCCAATTAAAACTTGGTCAAGATCTTCTACGATCATTCCTGAAATGATTGGATTCACATTTTTGGTGCACAATGGTAAAGATTTTGTTCCAGTAAAAATACGTGAAGAAATGGTTGGTCACAGGCTTGGAGAATTTGCTCCAACAACTAAGTTTGTAAGACATGGCGGTAAAATGGAAAGGGAGCTTGCAAGAATTGAAAAAGAAAAAGAGAAAGAGAAAAAAGGTGAAAGTTTAGCGCCAGAAATAAAATAATCCATGGAAGTTAAAGCTTCTTTAAAATATTTAAGAATTGCTCCAAGAAAAGTAAGGCTCGTTGCCGATTTGATTCGAGGTAAAAAAGTAAGTGAAGCAATTTTAATGCTCGAATTTTGCAGAAAGAGAGCAGCAAGGCCATTGCTTAAACTTCTAAAGAGCGCTTTAGCGAACGCAAAAAACAATTTTAACTTCACCCCAGAAAGACTTGAAAAACTTTATGTTAAAAAACTTGTTGTTAATGAAGGAACAAAACTTAAAAGATGGAGGCCAGTTGCTATGGGATCTGCGCATCTAATTCAAAAAAAGACAAGCCATGTTGAGTTGGTGCTGGATGAGAAATAAAAATTTTTATGGCAAAAAAGACTAATCCAAAAATTTTAAGAATAGGAATAAGAGAAAAATGGAATTCTCAATGGTTTGCTAATTTATCTTCCCGAAGATACAAGGAGCTTCTTGAGGAAGATTTTAAAATTAGGCAATACTTTGAGCAAAAATTTGGCGCAAAAGCATTTGAAAAGATTGAAATTGAGAGGACAGGACCAAAACTTCTAATTATTGTTAAAACTCCTCGCCCCGGAGCTTTTATCGGTCGTGGAGGAAAAGGGATTGAGTCTATTTTAAAAGATCTTCAAGATCTTTTAAAAAGGAAAGATATGAAGGTTGAAATTCAAGAAGTAAAAGAAGTGACAAGTAACGCTCAAGTTTTGGCTCACGAGATCGCTCAAGCAATTGAAAGAAGAGTTCCTTACAGACGTGCCGCTAAGAGAGTAATTGAAAGAGCAATGCAAAATAAGGAAGTTAAAGGAATAAAAATAAGACTCAGCGGAAGACTCGATGGGGTTGAAATTGCAAGATCGGAACTTTTCACTTCAGGTAGATTTCCCTTGCGAACTTTAAAAGCTAACATTGATTATGGTGAATCAAAAGCCTTCTGCACTTATGGTGTAGTTGGGATTAAGGTATGGGTTTATAAAGAAAAATAAAAATCTTATGCTTGGACCTAAAAAGCCAAAATATAGAACGACGCAAAAAGGAAGGTCAAGAAGCCAGGCAAAAAGGGGCTTCTTTTTGGCTTTTGGAGAATACGGTTTGAAAAGCCTTGAAGCAAAATGGATTAGAGACGTTCAACTTGAAGCAGCGAAAAAAGCTCTTCAAATCTATCTTAAAGATAAAGGAAAGATTTGGATAAGAATTTTCCCTCAAAAACCCATTACTCATAAAGGAGATGAGGCTTCTATGGGAGGAGGGAAGGGAGAAGTTGTTGGATATGTTTTTCCAATAGAACCAGGGAGGATTATCCTTGAAATTGGTGGAGTTCCAAAAGAAGTTGCTGAGTTTGCTTTAAAAAAGGCACAGGATAAGCTTCCAGTTAAAACTAAAATTATTTCTAAGGAAAATTTATGAAAAAAAATTTAGGCGAATTTAGTCAAGAGGAACTTCAAAAACTTCTTCTTGAGAAAAGAAAGGAGCTTTTCTCTTTAAAACAAAAAGTGGCTTTAGGAAAAATAAAAGACGTGAAGCAGATAATGAAGATAAAAAGGGAAATTGCAAGGATTTTAACATTTTTGAACCAAAAAAGGTTAAAAAAATAAGTTAAAAATTTATGTCCAAAAAGAGGCTTCAGGGCAAAGTTGTTTCAGATAAAATGCAAAAGACAGTTGTGGTTAAAGTTGAAAGATGGGCATGGCATCCCAAGCTTAAAAAGCACTACAAAGTTTCAAAAAAATATAAAGCTCATGACGAAAAGAATGAGTGCAAAGTAGGAGATATTGTTTTAATTGAAGAATCAAGACCTTTAAGTAAAGAAAAAAAATGGAGAGTTGTTAAAAAAATCTATGATTCAAAGGGGGACAATACTTAAAGTAATAGATAATACCGGAGCAAAAAAAATTAAATGTATTGGAATACCCGGTCATTCTAAGGTAAGATATGCTTACATTGGAGATATTATCGTCGCTTCGGTTAAGGAAGCGGAGCCACGGCAGAAGGTTCAAAAAGGCGATATCGTTTATGCCCTAATAGTAAGACAAAAACATCCTTATCAGATTGATAAAACTGGAATTTATTTAAGATTTGATGACAATGCCGCGATTTTAGTGGATAAGACTTCGAAAAAACCTCTCGGAAAACGTTTTGATGGGCCAATTCCAAGAATTCTAAAAGAAAAAGGTTTTGTTGAAGTTGTTAATTTAGCCAAAGATGTAGTATGAAAATTAAAAAAGGAGATTTAGTTTTAATAATTAGCGGAGATGATAAGGGGAGAAAAGGGAAAGTAATTAAAGCCCTTCCCAAAGAAAACAAGATAATCGTTGAAGGAATTAATATTCAGAAAAAGCATCAAAGGCCAAGGAGAGAAGGAGAGAAAGGGCAAATTGTCGAAATCCCTGCACCAATCGATGTCTCAAATGTACTTTTGCTGTGTCCCCACTGCAAAAATCCAACACGTGTTGGGTATAAAATAAGAGAAGATGCCCCAAAAGGTAAGCCCAAAAAGGTGAGAGTTTGTAAAAAATGTCTTGCTTTAATCGACTAAAATATGCTTCAAGAAAAATATAAAAAAGAAATTGTGCCAATTTTAATGGAAAAACTTTCTTACAAAAATCCAATGGCAGTACCAAAACTTGAGAAAATTGTAGTTAACTCAGGGATTGGGAAGATTTTGGGTGAAGTTGAGCCAGCTAAAAGACAAGAAATGCTTGACCATTTTGCCTGGGAAATTTCTTTAATCACTGGGCAGAAACCTAAAGTAACCTTAGCAAAAAAGTCCATTTCCGGTTTTGGCGTAAAGAAAGGAATGCCTGTGGGTCTTGCAGTTACTTTGAGAGGAAAAAGAATGTATCATTTTCTTGAGAGGCTTATAAATTATGCTCTTCCAAGGAAAAGGGATTTTAAAGGAATAAGCAAAAATTCAGTGGACAGAAATGGTAATTTGACTATTGGTTTTAAAGAACACCTTGTATTTCCTGAGATCAAACCTGAAGAAACAAAACGAATCATTGGTCTTGAAGTGACATTATGTCCGAAAGCAAAAAGTCGCCAGGAAGCTATTTTGCTTTATGAGCTTCTTGGAATTCCCTTCAAAAAAGAATAAAAAAGTATTATGGCAAGGAAAGCACTTATTGTTAAAGCTCAAAAACCTCCAAAATACAAAACCCGTAAAGTTTTGCGATGTTTTCGTTGTGGGAGAAAAAGAGGATATTTAAGAAAGTTTGGACTTTGTCGGATTTGTTTTAGAGAGATGGCAAGCAAAGGTCTTTTACCTGGAGTTAAAAAAGCAAGTTGGTAAAACCATGGATCCAATTGCTGACATGCTTACTGCTTTAAAAAACGGATATAAAGCTGGAAAAGAAACCATTTCTGTGCCTTTTTCTTGGATGAAATATCGGATTTTAAAAATTCTTGAAAGAGAAGGCTTTGTAAAAGAAGTTAAAAAAAGAGGAAAAATTCCTGGCAAAAAAACAGGCGAGAGAAAGAGGATCGTTGTAGTATTAAAATACATTGATAAAAAACCTGCGCTTCATGATGCGAAAAGACTTTCAACTCCTTCAAGACATCTTTATGTTAAAGCTAAAGAGATTCATCATTCAAGAAGAGGAGGAGTAATTATTCTTTCAACTCCAAAAGGAATTTTAACGAGTCAAGAAGCCAAAAAATTTAATACTGGAGGTGAGCTTATTTGTGAGGTTTGGTAAAAATATGATTGGGAAAAAGCCGATTTCTTTACCAAAAGAGGTGAAAATAGAAATTAAGGATAGAAAAATTATCGTTGAAGGACCGAAAGGAAAATTGGAAAAGGAATTTCCAGAAGAGATTTCTTTTGAAAAAATAGGCGATATTTTAAAAGTAAATTTTAACGGCCCAAAAGAAAAAAAGGCTTTATGGGGAACTTGGAGAGCTCATGTCAAAAATATGGTGGAAGGAGTAACTCATGGTTTTGAGAAAAAATTAAAACTGGAAGGCATTGGTTATGAGGCCAAGGTGTCCGGAAGGAATCTTATTCTTAAAGTTGGTTTTACTCATGACGTTAATTTTCAATTACCTCAAGGGATAGAGGCTAAAGTTGAGAAAAATATAATCACTATTTCAGGGAGCGATAAGGAACTGGTAGGGCAAGTAGCGGCCAATATTAGAAAAATTGCTCCTCCAGATCCCTATAAGGGCAAAGGTATCAGATATCTTGATGAGGTTTTAAAGCTTAAAGTTTCAAAAAAAGCAAAAGGTGCTAAGTAAAAAAGCATGGATAAAATAAAAGAAAAAATACAAAAGAGAGAAAGAAGAGCTAAAAGAACAAGAAAGAAGTTGAAAGCCACAACAAAGAGAAATTTTAGACTTTCTGTTTTTAAATCCAATAAGCATATTTATCTTCAGCTTGTAGATCTTTCTTCAGGGAAAACTCTATTTGGGGTGAGCGATCTTTCTTTAAAGAAATTTGAGCAAGATGAAAAGATTGAATTTCCTCAAACTAACCTTGAAGGGAAAAAGGCTCAGGCTTTCAAGGTTGGTTTTTTAGCTGCAAAACTTGCCCTTAAGAAAAAAGTTGATAAAGTAGTTTTTGACAAAGGTCCTTACAAATATCATGGTTTGGTAAAAGCAGCTGCGGAAGGAGCAAGGAAGGGAGGGCTTTTGTTTTAAAATTTATGGAAGAAGAAGTTTTTGAAACAAAAACAATTGCTATTTCAAGAGTAACCAAAGTCACCGCTGGAGGAAAGAATCTTAGGTTTAGAGTAGTCGTCGTTAGCGGGAATAAAAATGGTAAAGTAGGCGTTGGGGTAGCCAAGGGAAGGGATATTCCTGAGGCAACCCAAAAGGCAACACTTCAGGCAATGAAAAATTTAATTGAGGTACCTTTAAAAGATGGCACTATCCCTTTTGAAGTTGAGGCAAAATATTGCTCAAGTAGGATTTTGTTTAAACCTCAAAAAAAAGGTCGAGGGATCATTGCTGGAGGGCCAATAAAGATTCTTTGCGAGCTTGCTGGAATAAAGGATATAACCTCAAAGGTACTTTCACGCTCAACAAATAAAATCAATCTTTTAAGAGCGGCAATTAAAGCCCTCTCAAAACTAAAAGATGAAATTGATATAATTTCCAGGAGAAAAGAAAATGCAGCTTCATCAAATAAAACCGAAAACAAAGCTTAAAAAAAGAAAAAGAATTGGGAGAGGAGGAAAAAAAGGAAGATATTGTGGTAGAGGTATAAAAGGACAGAGAGCTAGGGCTGGCAGAAAGCTTAAATTTGAGCTTAAAGAACTTTTCAAAAAAATTCCCAAATTAAGAGGAAAGTAATTTCCCTATGAAGCTTCAGAAATACAGAGCTATTTTTTCCCAAAGGGATTTAAGAAGAAAGATTCTTTTTATATTTGGTGCCTTTGCCATCTTTAGAATTATTTCCTCCATTCCTTTGCCAGGGATCAATAAACTTGCCTTAAAAAAACTTCAGATGGAAGGAGGGCTCTTTGGACTTTTAAATCTTTTTACTGGAGGAGCTTTGGAAAACGTTTCTTTGGCTCTTCTGGGGCTTGGTCCCTATATTACCGCAATCATTATTATGCAGCTTTTAACCTTTGTTTTTCCAAGACTTAAAGAGATGTACGAAGAAGAAGGAGCAAAAGGGAGAGAAAGATTTATTCAATATGCCAGAATTTTGACTTTACCAATAGCTTTAATTCAGGGAATTGGAATGATTTTCCATCTTCAAACAACCTACAAAATATTTTCTCCACCCCTCTCTACATTCGATTATGTTTTGGCAGCAGTCTCAGTTGCCTCCTCTTCTCTTTTTTTAATGTGGCTTGGGGAGTTAATTAGCGAAAAAGGTATTGGCGATGGAGTTTCTCTTTTAATTTTAGCAGGAATAATTGCCCGCCTTCCTTATTCGCTAACTGCTTTTCTTTTTAAGTTTGAATTCCCCCTTTTAACAAACCTCCTTGCCTTTTTACTAATTGCCTTTGCGATTCTCTATCTTGTAATTATGATAAACGAAGCGCGAAGAAATATCCCAATTTCTTATGCAAAGCAAATCAGGGGAAGAAAAATTTTTGGAGGAGTCAAAACGTATCTTCCAATGATGCTTAATCCGGCTGGAGTAATTCCAATAATTTTCGCTATTGCGATTTTACTTTTACCATCAAATCTTGGTAGAATTTTGACTTTGGCCAAAAGTGGGATTTTAGTTAAAATTGGCAATTATCTTAGTACCTTTCCTCAAAACGAAATACTTTACATAATTCTTTATTTTGCCCTGGTAGTTATTTTCACCTATTTTTATACCGCAATTACTTTTCAACCAGATACTATTGCTAACAATCTTCAAAAAATAGGTGCTTTTGTACCTGGGATAAGACCAGGGAGAGAAACTGCCGATTTTATCAAAAAAATCTTAAACCGAGTTGTTTTAATTGGAGCGATATTTCTGGGCTTTGTTGCAATTACCCCTCATATTGTTCAAAAAATTACCCAAATTCGAGAGTTTAATTTTATTGTTGGAGGAACATCGATTTTAATCATTGTTTCGGTAATTCTTGAAACAATAAAAAGAATTGACTCAATTTTGGCAATGAAGGAATACGAATAAAGATTTTTTATGCTCAAAAGGACGATCGAAAGGTTTCTTAAAAAAAATGGCTTAGATTTTTCTGTTAAAGAGACAGAGGAATTTGGAGATTATTTTGTTTTTTTGCCCTCTTTGGCAGAAGAAATTTTCCAAAAATTATCTTTAAAAAAGCCCAGTTTTTTAAAAGAAATTGAATTGAAGCCTCCGGGATTTTTAAACTTTTATTTCGATGAAAATTTTTTAAAAAAGAAATTTTTTTGGATAATAAAAAATCCAAAAAAGTTTTTTGAAATAAATCTTGGAAAAAGAAAAAAAGTTGAAGTAGAATTTGTCTCCGCAAACCCTACTGGCCCCTTAACTCTTGGTAATATAAGAGGAGGACCTTTTGGGGATAGCCTTTCAAATCTATTGAAAATGGTCGGTTATCGCGTGAAAAAAGTGTATTATGTAAATGATTGCGGGAAACAAATAATTGAGCTGGGGAAAACAATTTTAGGAGAGGGAGAATTTTATAAAGGAAGTTATATTAAAGATTTAAAAAAAGAAATTTCGGGCAAAGATCCAGAAAAAGTTGGCAAAAAAGCTGCAAGAATAATTTTGAGAAAATTAATTTTGCCAACCCTAAAAAAACTTGGAATTAAATACGATAAGCTTTTCTTTGAAAGTAGGCTTTTTAAAGAAAGTTGGACAAAAAAAGCGATCTCACTTCTTCAAAAAAGAAAACTTCTTTATCAAAAAGATGGGGCTACCTGGCTTGATGGAAAAAAAATTGGCTTAAATAAGGACTTTGTTTTAATAAAAAGTGATGGCAAAATGACTTATCTTGCTACTGATATTGCCTTTCACCTATACAAATTTAAAAAAGAAAAATATTATTTTGTTGTTGATATCTTTGGGGCCGATCACCTTGATGAATCAAAAGCGCTTAAGGCAACAATTGAAACTTTGGGATTTAAAGGAAAACTTAAAATCTTGCTTTTGCAATTTGTGACTTTAATTCAAAAAGGAAAAATGGAAAAAATGTCAAAAAGGGAGGGGAGATATGTTTTGGCGGATGAGATTTTGGATAAGATTGGGAAGGATGTTTTACGTTATTTCTTTTTAGAAAAAAGTCTTTCATCTCATTTAAATTTTGATTTGGATTTTATTCAAAAAAGAACTTTTGAAAACCCTTACTTTTATCTTCAATACGCTTATGTAAGAATTCTAAGCATTCTGAAAAGAGGGAAAGTTACAAAATTTCCCAGACTTTCCTTGAAAGATGTTAAAAGTTTAAATCATCCTTCAGAAATAAATCTTCTAAAAAATCTCTTAAAATATCCTGAGGTTATTGAAAAAGGCGCAAATGATTTTGAAATGCATAAAATCTTAAAATATGCGCAAAAAATTGCCTCTCTTTTTCACTCTTTTTACCAAGAATGTCAAGTTATCCAAGAAAAGGAAAATCTATTTAAAGCGAGAGTAGCGCTTATTTATTTTGCAAAAGAAATCCTTGAAAAACTTTTTTGGATTATGGGAATTACCCCTTTATCTAAAATGTAGTATGGAAGATTTTGAGAGGTTAAAAAATAAAGCTTTGGAGGAAATTAGCCTTGCAAAAGAAGCTAAGCAAATTGATTTGCTTGAGGCAAGATTTTTTGGGAAAAAAGGAATTTTAAGAAAATATTTTTCTGAACTTAAAAATTTACCCCTGGAAGAACGAAAAAGGCTTGGAGAAAGACTTAATTTAATAAAAGAAGAAATCGAAAGAGCCATTTCGCAAAAAAGAAAAGAATTAAAAAGAACCTCCACAAGAACACTTTTAGATCTTACCTTGCCTCCCAAAAAAGAAATTCTTTTGGGGCACCTTCATCCATTATCTCAAATTTTTAAAGAATCTATTGACTTTTTCTTAAGACTCGGGTTTGAGGTGTTTTTAGGTCCAGAGATCGAGGATGAGTGGCATAATTTCGATGGGTTAAACATTCCCAAAGATCACCCCGCTAGAGATTTATGGAATACTATCTGGATAAAAGAAAACTCTACAATGCTTTTAAGAACTCATACTTCGCCGGTACAGCTTCGAGCAATGAAGCAAAAAGAACCACCAATTAAGATAATTGTCCCAGGGAGAGTTTTTAGATATGAAGCTACTGATCCATCTCACGAAATCCAGTTTCACCAACTTGAGGGACTTTGGATAGACAAAAATATTTCTTTAGCAAATCTTAAGGCAATTTTGACACTTTTTTTGAAAGAAGTATTTGGCGCTAAAGTTAAAGTGCGCTTCAGACCCGGCTTTTTTCCTTTTACTGAGCCGAGTATTGAAGTTGATATTTTAAAAAATAAAAAGTGGATTGAAATTTTGGGGGCTGGAATGGTTCATCCAAAGGTTTTAAAAAATGGTAAAATTGATCCCCAGAAGTGGCAAGGGTTTGCTTTTGGTCTTGGGGTTGAAAGATTAGCGATGATTAAGTGGGGGATTAGTGACATTAGACTTTTTTTTGCAAATGATTTAAGGTTTTTGACCCAGTTTTAAAATTTATGGAATTTTCTTTTAAAATTTTAAATTCCTTTTTTGAAAACAAACTGCCTCAACCAACAAAGTTGGCGGAAATCTTAACTTTACACTTAGCTGAGGTCAAGGAAATTTTGAAAAAAGATGATGATTTCATTTTTGAAATGGAAATTCCCACTAATCGTCCTGACCTCTTCTCACATTTAACTTTGGCTCAGGAAATTGGAGCAATTCTTGGAAAAAAACCAAGAGAAATAAAATCAATTTTTAGTGAGGAAAATGAGAATATCGAGCAATTTATTTTAGCAAAAGTTGAGAGGAAAAGAGACGTTCCGCGATATCTTCTGCGTTTTCTTTTCGATTTAAAGGTTGCCCCATCCCCCAAATTTTTAAGAAAAATTTTAAAAAATTTTGGAATAAATCCACAAAATAATGTTGTTGACATTTTAAATTATGTGATGATTTTAACCGGCCAGCCTCTGCATGCATTTGACTTTGATAAAATAGAGGGCAAAACCCTTAAAGTAAGGAGAGCAAAAAGCGGAGAGAAAATAGTCACCCTTGATGGTAAAACTTATATTCTTGATGAGAATATTTTGGTAATTGCCGACCAAAAAGGCCCTCTTGCAATTGCTGGAATAAAAGGCGGAGAAAGAGCAAAAATTTCTTTTACCACAAAAAGAATTGTTGTTGAGTCAGCTAATTTTGATCGCAGACTTATCCGCTATGCCTCAAAAAAGCTTAAGCTCCAAACTGATGCTTCTTTACGCTTTGAGCATTCACCAAGCCCTAATTTAGCTAAATTTGCTTTAAATTTGGCTTTAAGTTTTTTGCAAAAATATACCAGTGCAAAAATTGCCAAAGGAGAAATTGATCTCTTTTATCAAAAACCAAAAAAACAATTTATTTTGCTGCAAAACGACAAGATAGAGAAACTTCTTGGAGTGAAAATCCCTCAAAAGACGGTTTTAAAGATTTTGCAAAATCTTAAGTTTGAGACAAAAATTTCAAAAGATGCTATTTATGCTTCCCCCCCTGCTTTTAGAACTGACGTTTCTTTGCCCGAAGATTTAATTGAAGAAATTGGAAGAGTGCTTGGATATCAAAATCTTCCGCTGAAAATGCCATGTACCTTGCTTACTTTGGGCAAAAATAACTCTCTTTTGGCGTTTGAAGATAAACTTAAGGAAGCTTTTGTTTCTTTAGGTTTTGTCGAATCTCAAAGTTATTCTTTTATCTCTGAAAAAGAGAAAGAAATTTTTGGAGAGAAAACCAACTTTCTTTTAAAGCTACTTAATCCTCCAAGTGAAAATTTAAACTTCTTAAGGCCAAGTCTTCTTTTTGGAATTCTGAGAGCAGTTTCTTTCAATCAAAAATTTCAAGATAAACTTTTATTTTTTGAAATTGGGAAAGTGTTTTTTAAAGACGGCAAAATTTTTGAAAAAGAAAGAGCTAGTGCAGCAATTTTTGGTTTCAAGGACATTTTCTTTTTGAAAAGCAAGCTTAAAGCTCTGTTTGAAAAAATTGGCATCTGTGGCTTTGACATTTTTCCTTCCAATGATTTGCCCAAAATTTTTCCATTTTTTGAAAGAGGGATTTTTGGAAAAATTACCACTCTAAGCAAAAAAGAACTTGGTTTTTTTGGCGAGGTTTCAAGAGAAATTTTAGAGTTTTACTCGATAAAACATCCTGTTTTCGCTTTTGAGCTTGATTTAAATACCCTCTTCAAATTAAGCTCTGAAAAGAAATTTGAAACAATTTCACCTTACCCTAAAGCTTTTCGAGATATTTCAATAGCTTTACCAAAAGAGGTGCTAAGCTTTTCTCTCTATCAAAAGCTGAAGAAAATAGGGGGAGAAACCTTGAAAGACATTGAGCTTCTTGATATTTATCAGGGTCCACCATTACCTCCAGAGAAAAAAAGTTTCACTTTTCGTCTTGTCTTTCAATCTTCTAAAAAAGCCCTTTCTTCAGAAGAGGTAAATTTACTGGTGGAGAAAATCAAGAAAAATCTTCCCAAAGGTTGGGAAGTGCGAAGCTGATACCTTTGACGCTCATTTTTGTTTGTGCTATCATATTTTCCCCGGGCACTGAACTTCCTGGACTAAACCTATTCTTTTGGGAGCCCGATAGCGCTGCCAACCCCATTGTGGGTTGTCAGCTGGGGGCACCCACCTTAGGTGTTTTTCCATGGAAGTCAGGCCCGGGGTTTTTTAAATTTAAGATTTATGGACTCTTTAGTTGACGAAATTAAAGAGAGGCTTGATATTGTTGAGGTAGTTTCTGGATATCTTTCTTTAAAAAAAGTTGGGAGCAACTATAGAGCTCTTTGCCCTTTTCATTCAGAAAAAAACCCTTCTTTTTATGTTTCTCCTACGCGCCAAATTTTTAAATGCTTTGGATGTGGGGCTGCTGGAGATGTTTTCAAATTTATTATGCTCATAGAGGGCGTTGAGTTTAAAGAAGCTTTAAAAATTTTGGCTCAAAAAGCTGGAGTAAAGTTAAAACCAGAGCCAAAAGGAGCGAGGAGTGAGAGAGAAAAAATTTTTGAAATCTGCGAGCTTGCCTGCCGTTTTTTTATAAAACAGCTCAAAAAAACTAAAAAAGGAGAGGCAATTTTAAAATATCTTTTAGGCAGAGGGTTGACTCAGGAGAGTATTGAAAAGTGGAGAATTGGTTATGCTCCAGAAACTTGGAGAGGACTTTATGATTTTTTAATTGAAGAAGGATACAAAAAAGAAGAAATTATAAAATCTGGACTAGTAGTAATGCCTGAAGATGGCTCAAGACCTTACGATCGTTTTAGAGGGAGGATTATTTTTCCAATTTTTGACATTCAAGGAAGAGTTGTTGGATTTGGGGGCAGAGTAAGACCAGGCGCTAAGGAAGAGGAGGCAAAATATATTAATACTCCAAACACTCCAGTTTACGACAAAAGCAAAATTTTGTACGGTTTAAATAATGCAAAAGTGGCAATTAGAAAAGAAAACTTTGCAATTATCGTTGAAGGGTATTTTGATGTTATTTTATCTTTTCAAGTTGGAGCAGAAAATGTTGTCGCTACCTCGGGAAGTGCTTTAACTGAACACCATTTAAAAGTACTCTCAAGATACACAAAAAACCTTATTTTGGCTTTCGATATGGATATTGGAGGAGAAGAAGCAACAAAAAGAGGTATTGACTTAGCACAAATGCTTGGTTTTAATATTAAAATAGCATTCCTTCCGGAAGGAAAAGATCCAGCAGATGTTGTTAAAGAAAATCCTACAAAGTGGCTTGAAATACTAAAGGCGTCAAAAGAAATCGTCCATTTCTATTTCGAAAAACTTCTTGAAAAGTTTGACAAAAATACTTTAAATGGTAAAAAGGAAATTGCTCGAAATCTTCTTCCTTATATTGGGCGAATTCAAGATAAAGTTGAACAGAGTGGTTGGATGAGAAAACTAGCTCGAGAGCTTGATGTGAAAGAAGAAGCCTTATGGGGAGAACTTCAAAAACTCTCTTTAAAAAAAGAGAAATTTCAAAAAACAGAAGAGATTTCCATTTCAATTTCTAAAAAAACTTCCCCAGAAGAGTTAATTGAAACAAGAATCCTTTTAGCATTTTTGGGTCTTAAAGAAAAAGGGATCTCAAGAGAGGAGGAGGAGAAGCTGGTCCAAAATTTAAAAGAAATTGCTCCATTTTTCGGTAGCGAAAGAGAAACATTAAGAGAGTGTTTAGTGAGCCAAAAGAAAATTCCCAAAGATTTGGAAAGTTATTACCAAGAACTTCTTCTTGAAGTTGAAATAAAATTTGCCCAGGTTGATAAAGAAAATTTACTTGAAGATTTTTATTTTTGCGTAAAAAGGCTTCAAAAAATTAAGCGAGAAAAACTAATCCAGAGATTAACTTCTGAAATTAAAACCGCCGAAAAGGTTGGCGACAAAGAGAAATTAAAAGAGCTTTTAAAAAAACTTAAGGAAATAAAAAAATTATGAGAAAAACTAAAAGGAACAAAAAGACTACAAAACCGAAAAGAAAAGAAAAAAGTGTTGCAAAAACTCCTGAAGAAATTTTACCCTCAGATCTTAGTGAAAAGCTCTCAGCAACTGAGTCTCCTGCTGAATTTAATTCGCTCCAAAGTTATCTTAAAGAAATAAGTCGCTACCCCCTTTTAAGTGAAAGGGAGGAAAAAGAGTTAGCCAAAAGAATTAAAAAAGGAGACAAGAAGGCAAAGGAAAAGTTTATTAAGGCAAACTTAAGACTTGTAGTTTCAATTGCCAAAAAATATGTTGAGCAAACTCCGCACTTAACCTTTATTGATTTAATCCAAGAAGGAAACCTTGGGCTTTTAAAGGCTATTGAAAAGTATGATTGGAGAAAAGGATTTAGATTTTCCACTTACGCAACTTGGTGGATAAGGCAATATATCACCCGGGCAATTGCAGATCAATCAAGGACGATTCGGCTTCCAGTTCATATCGTTGAAAGTCTTTTTAAATATAACAAAGCTAAAAAACAACTCTTGCAAGAACTTGGAAGAGAGCCAACTCTTGAAGAGCTTTCAGCCGAACTTGGAGAAACCCAGGAAAAAATAAAACAACTTGAAGAAGTAAGCCAAGGGGTAGTGAGCCTTGATCAAACTCTTGAACCAGAGGGAGAAGGAAAGTTGCTTGATATCGTTCCTGATTCAAGAAGTATTAGTCCTACCAAAAGTACTTCTTTGGCAATTTTAAGATCTCAACTTGAAGAAATTTTGCAAGATTTAACACCAAGAGAAAGAAAAATCTTGGAAATGAGGTTTGGGTTGAAAGATGGCATCCCAAGAACTTTAGAAGAAGTTGGAAGAGAATTTAAAGTTACCAGAGAAAGAATCAGACAAATTCAGCAAAGAGCTCTTGAGAAAATCAAGCTTCACAAAAAAATAAAAGAGCTTGAAGAGTATTAAGGATTGAGATAAAATTACTTTTCATTCCGGGGTAGCTCAATTGGTAGAGCGGCTCCCTGTTAAGGAGACGGTTGCGCGTTCGAGTCGCGCCCCCGGAGCCGTGAACCATAGCGAAGCACGGTTCATGGCCATGCACCGTGTCTGGTACATGGCTCCGGATAAACCCTCCACAGACTTTTTAGATTATTTTGCTGAATTTAATCCGCGAATCCAAGAAACGAAACTTGACCTAACGAACTGCACGCCGCTTCAAACGGCGGGCAGGAAACTCCGGTTAGCTTGCGGACAAAAAATTTGCGGGAAAATTAAAACCCCTCTATTTTTTGCCTTTTCGTTTTCTGTTTTACATTTAGAATGGTTAACAGTTGTTTTTTAACAAATAATTTTTAATGAAATTTCTCGATGCGTAATGCCATTCAAAACCGAAGTTGTGTCTTGGAAGAAAAGATGATTTAGTGGGATATCTGTATTCGATATCAAATTTATCGCTGGGCGATATTGAAATATAAGAAAAATAAACATAATTTAACCTTCTGTTTTTAAGACCTCTCCCCCATTTAATGACCGCTTTTCTGTATTTACTATCGTATTTTAAATTTATTGGCCTATTGAGACAATATTTATTATAAAGTTTTTGATAGTCTTTTAATCGGTGTTTCCCGTTTTTGTTTAGGAATTCTATTTTTACTTTGATTGGTAAATGTGAAAATCTATTTCTAATATATGTTTCTGTTAAAGATTTTTTATTATCGCCTAACGAACAATCTAAAAATTTAATTTTAAATTTTTTTGTTACGTGATTAAAAACATTATCTAAAAACTTTCTTGTAAATTCTGTTCCGTCTGCACCTCCATAAACATACATAGGGTAATATTCGTCAAGGATTATCAATACTTGGAAATGCGCCAGTCGGTCCATTCCAAACAATATAATCGAACTTATAATTTTTAATTCCTTCAAAAACATCTGATTTCACAGTAACAATTTTATTTTCCAGATTATTCAAAATAGCGTTGAAGCGCGCATAATGTACAGCTTTGCTGTTAATATCAGCCGAAACAACCATTTTAAATTTTTCTGCCAAAAATAAACTAATAGCTCCCGATCCGGAGGCTAAATCCAAAGCCACCTTGTTTTTACATGTTGGATCCTCTAAATCTGATTTTAGACTATCGATAAATGCTAATGTTTCAAATGGGTACATTGGCCAGACATCATCAACTCGTCGAATAAAAACCCCATTTCTTTTTCTCCGAATCGAAAACAGAAAATCAGTTGCGATAAATTTTCCTCTAAAAGGAAAGATCATTACTTCAGCAAACCACTTTTATTTTCACTTCTTTTTAATATTCCCGCCTTTTCTAATACCCTCGCTTTAGTATGTTCTAAATCAACCATCCTTTCATAAAAAAACAGATCAATGTAAAGGTCTATATTGTGTTGAAATAAATCTTCAAGAACTGGTTTGCATTTTTTAATTATGGCATTATTTTTCGTAAGCATACTTTTATCCTACATTTTAAATATTTATAATCAAGTTTTCGGACATTTTGAAGTAAGTGGGTAAAAATTAAAAGGAGCAGGATGAGGAAATTTTTTTCGTTAGGCCAAGTTTCGTTTCTTGGATTTGGGGATTAGGTTCGGCAAAATAATCTCAAAAATTTATTCTTGTTTTAATTCCGGAGCCATGTACCAGAAGCTTGCTTCGCTCTGGTGTATGGCCCTTTTGTTTATTAGTCTAAAAGACAACTCTTTTTAGATTTACTGCAAATCTTAAACAACGTTTTACTGGCCATTTTCGTGGCAATTCTAAATCGACAGCGCCAAGAAAGCCTTTTAAATTTATTTTTTGTGAATACTTTCTTTCAAAAGAAGATGCTCAAAGAAGAGAAAAATATTTTAAAACGACAAAAAGAAAAAGAACTCTAAAATTATTACTGAAAGATTCATTGAAACTAAGTTAAATTCGCACATCGCTGGGCAATTTTTTATTGTTGAATTTTAAAAATGAAATTAGTAAGATAAAAAACGAGGCTAATAACTACTATGGCTAACAATATTTGGATAAAACTTGGTATCGTTTCAGTTATTTTATGACTAGATATTTTAGAGAGGGGCGAAATGCTGTGTGGGGTGGTTTTACCCTTGGAGCAACTATTGGTTTTATAATTGCAATTATTTTCTGGATTTTAACTGGTTTGCTGCAGGATTTGCTGCAGGAAAAGTGCAGCTGATACCAAAAATTGTTAAGCAAAAAAGGTGGTAAAAAAATTATTAGGGGCGAAGAGTCATTGGGTGGATTGTTCTTTTAAGAAATAACTAGAAAAATAAGAAAAGACGAGGATTGGTAAAATTTAAAAAACATGGAGAGGAATATTTTTAAAAAGATAGCTATAGGTTGGGCATTGCTTACCATAGCTCTTTTTATATTAGCTATAGTAGGGCTTAAAGGAGTCACAAGCATTATTTTATTAGCGGTAGCTTTCATATCGACAATAATATATCGTTTTTTTATTTTATTTTATAGTCCCGAGTGGGATTTCTGGTATCTGGAATGTCCAAAATGTGGTTTTAAATGGAAACCTCGCTGGATTGTTGGAGTTGAATATATTTCTACTTCTCCATATGATTTTTTTCACCCAGCTTTTTTAGTTAAAAAATTAAAACCCCCCTTTTTTATTCGTTGTCCGCGATGCCGGAAATTCTCGTGGTGTAAGTATAAAGTTGTAAGAGAGGTAATCAAGAAGAGGACATTTTCAATACAAATAATTTTGGTTTTCCTAATTATTTTTATATTTATACTTATAACATTTGCGTGCTGGAATCTTTTTAAGGCTATTGAGATTTTTAACCGGCTGAACAATTACTCTAAATAGACCTATTATCTTAAGTTACAAGTCACTAACAGTTTTCTCATCTGTCTTTAGCACTCTCTAGAATATTATATTGTTAATATATCTCTTTTTGTTGCCATGCTCTGAATCATTGAGCCGATAATTAATCCAAGAAAGTTAATATTATTTTTGAAGAAACGCCAATAATTACTTGTTTCAAGGGTTAATAGATGTGATAAATTACTGAAAAATTACTTTCCACTTTCTAATTATATTGAAAGACACATCACTGGATATCTATGCATCACAATGAGATCGAGACCTCCGTATCTAAAAGGCGTTCGTTTTTTTATTGAGTTCTCAAATAAAATTAGAGAGAAAACCACTGTTTGAAGCAATTATACCGGTAATTGGGTTAATTTTGAGTTTTTGCTAGTTTTGTGATGGTGATAATGCGTGTATCAAATAGGCAAGCTCTCTGGCGAAAAATCAATTTTCATCAGGAGCAACAAAACCTCTAGAATTGGCATTCTCTCTGTAAATGCGTCGGTCTTTTCTGGTTTTTGAAAATAGCCTACCGCCCCTCATATAAGTTTTTTAGAGTGAGCCCTGACTTGGAAACTCCAAGTTTTTTTATTTTTATCATACAACTCATTTAATGAGAAGCTTTATTAGTTGTAGAGAATAGCTAAATTGTTAAAATACATGAAATATGAATTTAAAAATCATTTACAAAAACCTTTGTCCAAATTGTGGAGGAAATGTTAGCTCAGAAAGACTGAGTAAGGGTTTGCCTTGCGAAAATTGTTTGCCAGATGAGAAAGAAATATTAAAATTTGGCCCCCTATTAAAAATTAAAGAGAGGAACAAAAGAGCTGAGGAAATTGAGAAACTTTTTGAAAAAGCTGTTGGAGCTAAAATGTGGGCTTTGCAAAAATTTTGGGTTAAGAGGTTTTTGGAAGGCGAAAGCTTTACTTTACTTGCGCCAACAGGCGCTGGCAAAACAACACTTCAAATAATTCTATGTTTATATACAGCACAATTTTTGAGGAGAAAGTGCTTAATAGTTTTGCCGACAAGCCTTCTTGTAAATGAAGTAGCCCAAAGGATGAGAGAAGTTGCAAAAAAATTAGGTTTCAATGTTTTAATTTCAAGCTATCATTCAATGCTTTCGGAAAAAGAAAAAAGGGGAGAGCTTCAAAATATGAATTTGGCTCAAATAATTATTGCCACACATCTAAGTATAATGAGAAAGAAAGAAATAAATAAGCAAGAAGTTGACGTTGTTTTTGTTGATGATGTTGATAGTTTTTTGAAACAGAATAAGGCAATAAGGTACGTTTTAAGAATGCTTAAGTTGCCCAAAGCAATAAAAGATATTGCTGAAGGTGCTTTTGAAGGCAAAATTGATTTCAAAAAAGCTCTCTTGGATATCTTAAACCTGAAGTTAAAAGAAGAAATTAAGTCTCAGCTTATAGTTAGCAGCGCTACCCAGAGAGCTAAAAGAACAAAAAGCGTTGCAGTTCTAAGTTCAATATTTGGTTTTTCGATTGGTTTAAAACCAACACTTGGAAGGAACGTTGTTGATGCGTTTACCGAAACAGAAAATTTGGCAAAAGAAACATTAAAGCTTGTGAAAAAAATTGGCGATGGAGGTTTAATATTTGTTCCATTGGATAGAGGAAGCTCTTTTGCAAAAACTCTTGCAAAATTTTTAGAAAAAAATGGAATAAAAGCGAAAGCTTTTTTGAAACCGGACAAAAGAATCTTTGAGGATTTTAAATCAGGCAGACTTGATGCTTTGATTGGCATGGCAACTAAAAAACATCCTTTAGCACGAGGAGTGGATTTACCTTGGCGGATTCGATATGCAATTTTTGTCGGGGTTCCAAAATTTGCCATTAAAGTTAAAGTAGAAGAATTTCATCCTACTAAATGGTTGATGCTTTTGAATGCTATTCAGCAAGCCATTGAGGATAAGTACAAGGAAGAATACGATCGCCTGGTGACCGATTTGATAAAAATAAGATTACTGAAGACTCAGGAGTTGAGAAAAGTAAAGCAAGCTTTGTCAGAGGGAAAGAACCTTGAAGGGTTTTTAGAATTTGCGAAGAAAGTGGCTTCAAGAGGAGTTGAGTTTTTGAGGAAAATTTTAAAAGACGAAAAAGTTTTAAAAACGATAAAAGAATCTCAAGTAATAAGTTTTAGTGAGCAAAAAAAAGAATACGTCTTTTTAATTCCAGATCCAGTAGCTTATCTTCAGGCAAGCGGAAGAACAAGCAGAATGTATATTGGAGGAACAACAAAAGGGTTGAGCATTATTCTAATAGACAGTCAAAAAGCCTTTAATGCTTTAAAAAAAGATTTAAGTTATTTTGAGGACATAAAATGGAAAGACTTAAAAGAAATTGATATCCAAAAAGTCATTTCTGAAATTGATGAAGATCGAAGAAAGATTTTGCTTTCGCTTGAAGATAAATTGACAGTGAGAGAAACAAAAATAGATTTTATCGTGAGACTTTTTATAGTTGAATCTCCAACGAAAGTCAAAACAATAGCAAAATTTTTTGGTAAACCGGCCAAGAAAAAATATTTGAGTCTAGAGGTAAGCGAGGTTTTTAGCCAAAATTCTTTACTTCTCATTACCGCAAGTAGAGGTCATATAACCGATCTCAGTTTAAAAGAAGGTTTATTTGGTGTTGAAGTTGGAGATTCTTTTATTCCCTATTTTAAGCCGATTAAAAGATGTGTAATTTGTGGGAAAGAACTTGCAGAAGAGGAAAAAGCTTGCAGTTGTGGAAGTCAAAAATTTACAGATGCTGAAACAAGAATAAAAGATTTGCAAAAATTAGCGAGCTTAGTAGACGAAGTTATCATTGCTACTGATCCAGATAGCGAAGGAGAGAAAATTGCCTTTGATTTATTTTTACTTTTGAAGCCCTTTAGTAAAAATATAAAAAGAGCAAGGTTTCATGAAGTTACAAAAAGAGAAATCCATAAAGTTTTAGAAAATTTAGAAGATTTTGATTTGAATTTAGTTAAAGCACAATTAGTCAGAAGAATTGAAGATAGATGGATTGGATTTAGTATTTCGCCAGTGCTTTGGGCAGTTTTCAAAAACCCCAGACTTTCGGCTGGAAGGGTTCAGACTCCAGTTTTGGGTTGGGTCGTTGAAAGGACAAAAAAACTTAGAGAAAAAGAGGAGTTGATAAATCTGAAGCTGGAAAATGGATTGGAACTTAATTTTAGAGCCCCAATAGGAACTTATCAAAAAATTCTTAAAGAGGATTTTATAGAAATAAAAGATATTAAAATTTTTGAAGAGAAAATAAACCCTTATCCGCCCTTTACCACCGATACCCTAATTTCAACTTTAGCCTCATTTCTCAAAATTAATGCTCATGATGTAATGAGAATTGCCCAAAAGTTATTTGAAAGTGGTTTGATCACTTATCATCGAACTTCAAGCACCACTGTTAGTTTATCAGGAATAAATGTAGCTAAAGATTACATTATTTCAAATCTTAGTGCAAATTTATTTGAACCAAGAGAATGGAAGAAAGAAGGAGCTCATGAGTGCATACGGCCAACGAAAGCAGTTGACTCACAGCAATTAAGGAATTTGATCGGATTAAAAATCCTTGGATTGCCTACTTCTTTGACGGAAAGAGAGTTCAAAGCTTACGAGATAATTTTTAAAAGATTTATAGCAAGCCAAATGAAACCCGCAAAGATTGAAAAGATAAAATTTAGAATTTTAACTGGCGATTTCGAAAAAGAATTTGAATTTATAAATAAAGTTTTAGAAGAGGGCTTTACAAAGATCTTAAAAATTCCCCAAAAAAATATTTCCTCACTCAAAGAAGGCAAAATGAAAATTTTGAAAAGCGAAAAAAGAGTTGCCCCAATACTTTATCCTTATACCTATTCAGAGATTGTTTCAACAATGAAGGAAAAAGGAATAGGTAGACCATCGACATATGCAAAAATTTTGGAGGTTTTGAAAAAGAGAAAGTACACAAAAGAGATAAAAAATTTTGTTTTGATTGCAACTGCTCTTGGATTTAAGGTTTTTGACTTTTCTCAAAAAAATTTTGATAAGTATCTAAATGAAAACATGACGAGAAAGCTTGAAGAAGATATGGATGCTATAGAGAAGGGAGAGAAAAGTTTTGAAGGAGTTTTAAAACAAATTTATCTTGAAGTAAAGGAGATTATTGAAAACAATACAAAGAAAGGAATTAAATACCCGAATTTTTCAAAAGAAGTTACAAACACAAGTCAGACCGGTTATTGAGTTTTAAGCCCTTGCCCTATTTCTAAAAATGTGTTATAGTAAAGGCGGAGGTACCTTAAATGAGGAGGTGGCACGATGGAGAAACAGGAGAGTGGAGTGAAGGGTGTGTATTTCCGAGCCGAGCGAGGGAAGCGGTTGAGGATTCCGACAACCCTCACCCATCAGTTTCTTGACACTGTGAAGAAGTTCGCTGAGCTGAAGTTTGAAATCCAAAGATTGGAGGAAGAAGCGGAGCTTTTGAGGTTAGATATCATTGAAATCGCGCGACGACACCCTGGGTTAAGAGGGGTTGAGTGGCCAGAGGAAAACATTATTCTCACTGTGTCTCCACGGAAGTCTTGGAATACAGAAGCAGTGAAGGTTTGGCTTGGGGAATACTTCGGGTTTTGTACAGAAGGTTCTCTCAGAATTACAATCGCAACCCCTCTCAAAGGAAAAGACGGAAAGCTCATATCCTCAAAGGTGATCATTTCTGCCATCGAAAAAGCTTTACGTTCTCTTGGAGTTACCCTGGATGGTGTCTTTCTTTTGCCACCCGAAGAAACAGTTCACGAAGTGAAAGAAGATGTGATTAAAATCCTCCAAAAAGAAGGCAAGATCGGCCCAATGCCCTCAGGTGCGTTAAAAATTACCTGGGCTGTTTCTCTTCGACCTTGGAGGAGGGGCTAGTTTTTTAGCCCCTCTTATTTTTTTTGCTTGCCCAAAAAATTTGCACAGTTTTAAAGATATTTCTTCGCTTGATGTGCCAAAAAATTATGCCTCCCCCAAAAAGAGATTTAGAAAGCGGGAAAATTTTTAAAGACAAATTTTAAAATATTAAACCAATTTGCGATTGCTTTGTAATCTCTTTGTTTTTTCCCCAAAATGGTAGAAAATTTCCAAAAATGTAAGAAAAGTAAGCGGAAATTTGATCATTATTTATGTTTTATGAAAAATCGCCAGAGATAAGGGAGGGAAGAGTGGGCAATGAAGAAATGAGAGAAAGAGAAGTTATTGAAAGAATTGAAAATTTAAGATTTGTAAAATTGGAAGAGCGAATGGATTGAATCTTGACTTATTTTGAAAAAACCAGCTTCAATAATTAAAATAACTTTTGAAAGTAAAAAACCCTTCGCTAGGTTGGAAGAGGAGTTTTCAAAAGTAGAAGAACTCAAAAGAGCTTTGGTTGAAGGAAATAGAAGAACAATAGAAAATTTACTTGGTTATCCTGAAACGTCGATAGAAAGTTCTTTGGAAGGGAGAGTTTTAGAGGAAACGGAATGGTGGGAAAGTTTGCCACAAAGAGAAAAAGAAGATTTGCTTCAGGAAGGGGTTTTGGATTTTATAAATTTTCCACTCTCAAAAGCTCATTGGCAAGAAGAACTGGAAGTAGCAAGAAGAAGGCAGGCAAAAATTAAAGAGAAAGCGATGAAATTATATTCAGAAATCCTTGAGCAGAAACCTAAAGTAGCAATGAGCAAAAAAGGAAGAAAGGAGCAGGAGAAGAGAGAAATAGAAAAAAATAAGGCAAGAAGTTGCAAGGCTTGTTGATAAACTGGAATTACCTGTTGAGGAAGGCATTAAAGAAACAGTAGTTATGTTGAATGCTTTTGAGATTCGAACCTCGGCTTCTTGCGAAGGTCATTTTGAGAAAAAGGGTGAGAAAATTAAATATTTTGATGGTGAA